>UEXM01000060.1_pt1 | contig 125705 bp, 126 predicted proteins | sample 1796661 | NCBI WGS metagenome assembly UEXM01 (sample SAMEA4772469, study PRJEB27181) | metagenome | reverse complement strand
AATACAGAGCGGCCTCCTTAGCCAGCTTCGCTATCCCGACTGGCTTTACCCAGGTTACTGGCTTTGCCTCAGTGATTGGCATCGCCGCTCATAACCTCGCCACTTTCAACCCTGATTATGAGATAGGTAAGAACAAACCTGCCGGCAAAGTGACCGTCATTTACAAAAAGGACTGATTCTCCACAGAATCAGTTAGTCGATCAGCCCACTTCAGGTTGGTGTACAAACTCTTCTTATACATATTCGGGATGGCAAAACCCTACACCATCAAGAGGATTTGCGAACTCGAAACAACGGCAAAGAAGATCAGTAACCCATGTCCTGATTTTGGGCTTGCTCGGCTAGGGAACGCATGGCTTCCTGACTCTGCTCATCCCGTCTTACTTCGATCAAAAGCTGATCCCAATCATCGGGAGGGTGGCCACTTTTCAACATCTTGCGGAAAACCCGGCAGGCATCATCGGAGCTCTCATACGCCCGCTTGGTGCCTTCATCATTGACCCAAGCATAGACAATAACCTTGCTTGAGGCGTGGTAGCGAAAGAACAACCGGTATTGCTGAAAGAACTTCGCACGGAACCAGTGCTTGTAATCCTCACCAAGCGTGCCCCCCTGCCGGAAATCCGGTTTTGTAGGGTCCTGCGGGATGACCTCGAAAGCCAGCTTGGCAATCGCAGCTAACCGCTTGGTGGCATTTTTCTTGGTGAACCCCTCAGGATTTTTTTCCTTAAGGCTTTCGACTTGCCTTGCCAGGGTTTCAAGCTGTTCCAGAAATAATGGGTGAGCGAAGACCGCCCAACCATTGATAGTCAGAGCGGTCGATTGCCTCCCACTCATTCATCGTCTTCCTGTAAAGACGCATCCAGATCAACCTCGACACCCTTCGTCAGCGACTGGATACGCTGCATTAACGCATCCTCAACCGCAAGGATGTGCTCCGGATGCTCGGCGATATCACTCGCCAGGAAATCCAGGAACGACCCCAGAGCCGGGTCATCGCCTTCGTTGGTAGCGCGGGTCAAGACCACTTCGCCGTTTTGGCGGATGACATACTGAATCTTGTCTCGCTTATTGAGCTTGAGAGCACGACGAACCGTTTCCGGCACGGTGGTCTGATACCGATCTGTCAGCGTGGATTCAACTTCAAGGGTGGCCATGGCCGCCTCCTGCGCGATGGGGGATGACAGGCAGATGGTAATGCAACCGCATTACATGCGTCAATGCAATCGCATTACCAAAAACATCACCCCACCTGATCCCTCTCTCCAATTCTCTCCAGAATCCAGGATTCCACCTCGTCAGAGACCCACCCCGTTGCACGGGCACCCAGCGGAACCGGCTTTGGAAAGACCCCGTCCGCAATCAGCTTGTAAATGTAGGACCGTCCCAGGCCGGTGGTATCCATCACTTCTTTCAATCGCATGATTCTCATGAGCAATCTCCTTCATCTCATGAGATGCGGCATGGCGGTAAAAACTAACCAGCCTGACCACTACCGACGACTGCATCCAAAGCTATTGGAGCCATCCCCATATCGCTTGGTCTCGGCCTTGGCGAAGTAGCTAAGTCTCCTGAATAGATCCACATACCGGTCGAATATCGTCACTGAGTTCGCATCAATGTAGTAGGTCCCATTGGTAGGGAAATGCACTAGCCACTGGCCAGCACCCCAAGGAAGCCTCAGCGCACTGCACCAGGCGCTACGGATTCTTCCCGACATATTTTCCGCTGCGATCCTTTCCTCTTCTTCCGGGTGGCCATTACAGCCGAATGCCCCGAGATAGCGGTAAGCGTCTCCGTTCAACAATATGCAACAATGGTAATGGCGATGGCGCGATATGTTTTGCTCTCTCGCCCAAACATATCGGAGTTCGCAGGAGTGCACTCTCTGTCCCTGCCTGGCCTTTCTCAATTGGTGGGCGTTGATTTTCGCCTGCAGAGATTCAAAGAAGCTCGATATCACACTGGAGTCTGGCTCAGGGAAGTCGACAGGGATTCTGAGATCGAAGCGGATAGCCGTGGTTCGTCGATACCTGTCCACCGCCTTCTTCATGGTTTCCAGGATTCTCTCAAGATACTGCTCAATGTAGGGAGAGTGCTTGGGCAGCAGCGGAAGACCGTTCCATTCAGTGCCTTCCACTAAGGTCAGGTTGGGGTTGTGGGGATGTCGTGTTGCCATGTCTGTGTCCTATTCGTTGTTGAACACAAGAACAGGCACACACGTAATTTCTTACTCGGATTAGCCTCCACCACGCTATAGCCATTGGCTACCAAGCGTACTTCAATGATAAAACCTATATATCTATAACAGACAGCTGAGATGCTTGAGAAAGGCACACTGCAGCGCAGCCATCAAGGGGCTCACCCTGAAGGGCAACCAAATTTCACTCTGGAAATATATGATGCACTGAAACCAGTTTTCCTCTCTTCCTACCCCATTTGAAAGTCCCGACACTCACAGTCGCCAGACCTAAGACCCTCTCTGGATTTAGACAACCTCTAATCTGACAATCCACCGCCGAAACCTTTTCGTAGCCCCATATGAACCAAAGAGGCATCTTTAATCTCCGTCTCTTTATTCAACCGCTCCCAGCGCTTTTTCCCTCCCTGAAAATCCCGAAACAGGAATATGCTCTCTTCCAGCTGCTTCTCACTCCCTGGGAAAATAGCCAGGGTCCATAACCTTCCGGTCTCAGCATTGATCAGCTGATACGAGCTATAAATCCTAAATTTGGTGCTCTCACACAAAAAACACTCCAAATCAGCCCCCTTCAGAGCCTCCTTATAGAGGCTCATGGCCGCATCAGCCCATTTCTTCACCCCATGATCGACCAAATACTCCAACACAGTAGGCAACAGCGCCCTCTTGTCTTCGGCCATATGCTCAAACCAATGCTCCGTACCCAGCTCTCGCCCCAAATCCTCACTTAATGATTCACCCTCCCCATCACCAAGGCCATCCTCATCCACAACTCTCCTTTCAAGAACAAGGCATGCATGCTGGGCCAATAGACAGGCGAGATGCCCTGCAGTCTTAAACCACGGTCTATCCCGGAAATATTCGCTCCAACCAGCCGGCAATCCCTCTCTTTGCTCAATCTTAGCCAGCTCCTCCTTATCAAGCCTCCTAAAAGTTCTTGCTCCAAAAAGGCCATAGAAATCGCATATCCTATCAAGCGGCCTCCAAGCCAACCGATCGAATACATAGATACAATGGACCCTATCCTCCCCGAAGAAAGAATGCCCTAAATTGAGCCAATAGACCCCTGGCCTTCTCCCAAACAGATGTTTACTGCTAATACCGGGTAGCCAGTTTCCGAGCACCCCAACCTCAGCAAGTTGATTGAGCGCATACCGAAACTGTGACTTTTCAAGTCCCGCCATCTCTCTCAAAGCCTTCTCCCCATAGCCACTGACATACCCTGTCTTATCAGCAGACATCACAAGCACCCCGAGCAAGACCAAGCTGTTCACAGTCAGCGCATCGCTCCCCTCTTCCCTTTTCACCCGAATCCGACCCAACCTTTCATTTTGGCAAAAGAGCCCCCTGATCAGATTTTGATTTAGTGAAAAAGCCTTATCCCCCTCTACTAACGCAGCCAGCCTCTCAATATTGATTCTGAAGCTTTTCTGTCTCCTACCCCTTTTGCTCTCAGCTCCCGGCATAGGGCAGAGCTCAACCACACCTACCTCAACCCAAGCATTCCTAGAGCTGCTCACATAGCGGTCATTGAGCTGGATCTTTTGTGCTAGATCTTTTACTTTATCCGTGACGGTGTTGGTCCCGTAGCGCCTCCAAACCGCAATGAGGAAATACTTGTCTATTGCAGACACCCGGTCATCCCGGAGTTTGAGAGCCCAGCAGATAACATCTTCGTTAGTCACAATTAATCCCCATATTTTTACCCTAAAATTGTAGCGACTAGAGTAGCTTCGGCGCCAATGATGTTACAGCTCAACATTTTCTATTGCATTAATCTAAAACTAGTTTAAAACTAGTATCTACTAGTTTATAACGTTACGGACACGGCAGTCATGTCAATAGTCGAGCTCTTGAATCAAGGCGATACCGCTGAATACGAATGGGCTCTGAGCTACCTACGGAAGAAAGGCTACTCTCGATCAGTCCCTCCACACGACAGCACGTTTCAGCAACTACAACAGGTTAATCGCCTAGATAAAGAGGCAATGCGATTATTCGAGGCAGCCCTCGACCGCCACAGAAAGCGACAAGAATCAAAGCAAAAGGGGGAGAAAAATTACAACTTTTTTCTTAGCAAAAAAGCAGACGACCAACTCACAAAATTGCGTAACGAATACCGAAAATCCGTGCCTGAGATGCTCGAGTTTCTGATCAATCAATCAGCCAAAGATTTTGAGTGGGGGAAGAGGGAGGGAAAGCGAATGGCCATGGCAACTGCCCACACCAGAAAAGCCACTCTATTTCAGCCAGACAACTCACAAGCAATCCTAGGAAGTCAGATCGAAGGTCTTGTGAATGCTGTTCAATCCAGGGATCGAATTATCAACCAACAGATAAACATGCTATCCGAACTACAAGCAAAGCTAGAAAGCTGGGGGCTCTCCAACGAAACCCCTGGCCCAGATTATGAGACTCTAAAAGCTCAACACTTCAAGAAAACTGATCAGTCAATCCGTCTAGAGCTCGAAAAACGCCCCCAGCAACAGACCGAGACTGGCCACGACAGACAAGACCAAGATACACAGGCATGACCTCAAACTAGCGACTTACCCCATACACCTTCCTTAACTCATCAAGCTGCCGACCAATCAGCTCAGCAGTACCACGATCTACTCCGAAATCTCTGGCAACGGCAGCGAAATCAGCGAGAGCATCCACGATCCCATCAATATCTTTCCGGGCCAGCTCCCACTTGGCGTACCCAGCCCGCGCCGCCAGTCCTTGGATGGCTTTTAGCGGCGGATTCTTGCCGAAACCGGCATAAGCGGTGGCATGCTCCTGGTAGGGGTGAGGGCTAAAGGTCACATCGTAGAAAGGGGCAGGCGTCCATTCACCCGCATCATCCTGCAGGAAAGCCCAGTTCTTGCTGTGGTCGTCCTGGTTGCAGGCAAACAGGTTGAACATGGCCCTGCGAAACTGCAGTTTGCCTACTGCTGGCGAACGACATAGGTGGCGGCTGGCCTTGATCAGATCCTCGTAATCCAGGCTAGGCGTCCGGAAATCCGCATCCAGCAAGCCACAGGCACTGTGCATGTGGAGTCGACCTGCCTTTTGGGGATGGCTTATCCAATCGAACCGCTTTACCCCGAGCCAGGCTCGGGCACCACTTTGTTCTGGCGCCTCGAACAGCCGCCACTCAGGCGGCTCCAGCCCCAGCTTTCCGGCCAGGTGCAGATAGACCGCTTCACAGAGCCCTTCTTTATGGCCGAGGGGCAGATTCCGGGAGGTAAACTTGACCAGCCAAGCCTCATCGCCTAGCCCCGCCACCGTGCGGCAGCGATCTGGCTCATCCGGGGAGATGTAGAACTGCGCCTTGGGTCTGGCACCACCGGAGCTGCCTGCTGCCACCAGATCCGCCAGCACCTCTTCCGTCTGACCGTCAAAAAACGCCTGCGCCTCCAGACCCAACTTCGCCAGGTCGATGTCGCCGGTTGAGGCAAGCTGGTATTCCGAGGTCGGCGAGAATGACAGGCCCCCCATCCCGGAAGCCCCTACAAACGCCAGGCGATCCATGGCGGTGATCTGGGCAGGGAGAATGCCATGCTGTCGGAACACACGATCTTGCAGCAAGGAACCCCAGCCATCAGGCAGACTATCGCCGAACAGGCCATGCAGGCCGGAATGCGGCCTTTTGGGAGCAAGCTGCAGCTCAGTGGTTGCCTTTAGGCCGAAGGGCGACAGGTTTCCGAAGCGCGCGAGATAATCCGCATCGTACTGAAAAAAGACGCCCTGCCGGTTCTGCGCCAGCACGCCAACCGTCACCGCCTGCCCCGTTGCCAGCGTGCGGGTTACCGTCAGCTTGCGGACCGGTTTAAAGGTCATCGCTCAACACCTCATCGATACTGGATGGCAACTCAGCTTCGCTGAGGGAATTGCGAGTCAACGCATACAGGCGACGCAGATCGTCCAGACTCTGCCAGAGAAATAGCAGCTGCCGGAACGAGATTTGGCCGGTGAGCTCGAATTTCTTGATGGTGGATGCTGGCACACCGCTACGCGCAGCTAGCGCATCGCGAGACAGCTTGGCCTGCTTGCGCAAACGTCGCAGATGGGTGGCAAATGCCCGCTGGACATCGGCATCGTCAAGTAGGGCGACCATATCACACCTATATGGATACTATTTTGTCCAATTTTCGCATTTAATGGACAAAATAGACACCATAATGCCCAAAGAAAGCCGCGCGAGTGCATCAAAGACCAGGAATCGTACTGCCGTCAGCAATTTTGGCCAAATCCCTGCACTAATAGACGTGAGAGTTCTGGAGCCTCATTCAGCAATAAGGCCAGCGCCGGGCCCAATGAAGAATCCGCTTCCCAGATCCTCAACTCCGACCCTTCTTAATGATGAGCTACCAGCCATCCATCCAGGTAACGCCAACGAATTGTCATCTTGCTCTCCAGTGAATACATTCACCAGAAACCCTATCGTCACGACCTGAAAAACCGGGCACGTGGACCCCGCCTTTTCAGCAACCCACCCTCCTCCAAAAGGCCCCGCGTATTTGCTCATTAAGCTAAATCAAGGACTTAAAAGTGGTGGGCAACATGGTGGGCAAAGCAAAAACCGCCATGCAAAAACACAGGCAACCAATTGACTTTCAAGTATTTTTAATTCTTAACCAACAAACAGATCCAGAATATCGAATAACGCTTTCATGTGGCGCCTCACTACTAAAAAAGCCGGCATGACGCCGGCTTTTTTAACGCTGCCTAACCGCTAGCCCTACACCTCCAGCCACTCCTTGCGCACGGCGTCATCGTTGCGCAGTTCGTCCGGGGTGCCCTGGAACACGATCTGGCCGTGGCCCATGACCAGGACGCGGTGGGAGATATCCATGGCGATGGAGAGTTTCTGCTCCACCAGCAGGATGGAGACGCCGGCGTTGGCGATTTCCGAGATCAGGTCGGCGATCTGTTTGACGATGAGCGGGGCCAGGCCTTCGGTGGGTTCATCGATCATGATCAGGGATGGGTCGCCCATCAGGGTGCGGGTCATGGCGAGCATCTGCTTTTCGCCGCCGGACAGCACCCCCGCCGGGGAGTGTTCGCGGCGGGCCAGGTTGGGGAACATGTCGAGCATTTTCTCCACGGTCCACTTGCCGGGTTTGCGTGGATTTTTCAGGCCCAGCTCCAGGTTCTGTCGCACCGTGAGGGTGGGGAAGATATCCCGGTCTTCCGGCACATAGCCCAACCCCAGCCGCGCAATCCGGTGATTGGGCCAGCCGGCAATTTCCGTACCCCGAAAACGGATGGAGCCCGTAGGCGGCACTTCCCCCATGATTGACTTCACCGTGGTGGATCGACCGACCCCGTTCCGCCCCAGCAACGACACCACTTCGCCTTCCTGCAGGGAAAAATTCACCCCCTGAAGAATATGGCTTTTGCCGTAGTAGGCATGTAAATCCTGTACGTCCAACATCAGGCGGCCTCCTCACCCAGATAGGCTTCTTTTACCCTCGGATCATTGCGGATCTGTTCTGGCGTGCCCGTGGCGATAATTTCGCCATAGACCAGTACGGAAATCCGGTCGGCCAGTTCGAACACCACGCCCATGTCGTGCTCCACAATCATCAAGGTGCGCCCGGCAGCCACCTTGCGGATCATGCCCACGGCCTGTTCAGTTTCGGTGTTGCTCATACCAGCGGTGGGCTCATCCAGCAGCACCACCTGCGCATCGCAGGCGATGGTCATGCCAATTTCCAGCGCCCGCTGGTTGGCATAGGGCAATGCCCCGGCCGGCACCTCGCGTAACGCTTGCAAGCCGATCAGTGCCAGCACTTCTTCGGCACGCTGATTGGCCTGGCGGATGCCGGCGGCCGGCCTCCAGAACACATAGCCGGCCTTACTGTTCTTCAGGCAGGCGCAACGCAAATTTTCAAACACGGACAAGTTGGTGAAGACGTTGCTCACCTGAAACGAACGCGACAAGCCCAGCTGCTGAATCTTGTCCGGCGACAGACCATTGAGGCGTGTGCCGTTCAACGCCATGTCACCACTGGAGGGCTGCAACGCGCCGGACAGCAGATTAAAGAAGGTAGATTTACCGGCCCCGTTCGGGCCAATGATCGCGTGGATTTCACCACTTATCACCTCCAGGTCCACACCGCAAATAATGTCCGCCGGACCAAAACTTTTTCGTAATTCTTTGATCGAAAGTGCTGTCATTATTCGCTCTCCCGCAGGGCTCCGGTGGCTCGCATCAACGTGATACCACTGGCCACCAACGCCACCACGGCGCCCCACTGCCACACACTGGTTTCATTCAATGTCATGCCAAAAAACTGGCTGATGCTGTCGCTGCCGTGGCGCCAGTGGAACAACAGCTCCACTGCCAGTGACACCCCGGTGGCAATCAGCATCACTGCCGCTGCACCCGTCAACCAGCCCGGCAGGCAAGACGTCAGCTGGCCTTCGCGCCAGGCCACACGCACCTGTTCGATGCCACCGGCCAAACCACGCGGGGCGAACATGACAATGCTCAGGAAAATCAGTCCCACATAAAGGATGGAAGCATCGGTGTAGTCGCTCAGCATGGAGTTGATCAGGGTGACCACGATGGCACCCACGATGGGCCCATAGAACACACCCAGACCACCCACCGCCGCCATTAACAGCGCCATGCCGGAAGGAATCAGCCCTAACGATTCCGGCGTAATGATCTCGTAATTCACCGCCGCCATGCCGCCAGCCAGCCCCCCGAAGGCACCGGAAGCGATAAAGATCAGATAACGAATATTGCGCGGTTGGTAACCGATGAAGGCCATCCGGTCCGGGTTGTCTCGCACGGCATTGGACATGCGCCCTAACGGCGTGCGGGTAAAGGCCCACATGGCGGCCACCGCCACCAGGGTCCAGAAGGCAATAAACCCGTACACATCCTGGGCGCTGGACAGCTCCAGCCCGAACCACTGCGGCCCGACCATACGATTGGCAAAGATGCCGGCTTCGCCGCCAAACAGGGACGGGAACATTTGCCCGGCTGCTGCCACCAATTCCCCCAGGCCCAGCGTGATCATGGCAAAAGCAGTACCGGCTCGGCGGCAAAACGGCCAGCCGATCACCAGCGCCACCAGCCCACCGGCGATCATGCCCACCAGCGGCATACTCACTACCGGTATATGCGCCCAGAAACCTTCACCGGTATAGCTCGCTTCATCGATGGCATTCATGGCATGCATGGCCGCATAACTGCCCATGCCGAAGAACACCGCATGCCCAAACGACAGCATGCCACCCTGCCCCAACAGCATGTTGTAGGACATGGCGAACACGATATTGATACCGATCACATTCATCAGTGTGAAGGCGGTGCCGCCTTCGAATAAAAACGGTAACACCGCCATCACCGCCAGACTGATCACCCAGGGCATCAGCGAACGCCAGGGCATGGACGGAGATGATGTTGCCACTGCAGTTGCTTCACTCATGGCTCAAGCTCCCCCATCAAACCGCGTGGGCGGAAAATCAGAATCAATACCAGCAGAATAAAGGGCGTCATCGGCGCCATGCTGGCCAGGGTAATGCCGGTGATTTCTCCGTAGGGATCCACGTTCATACCAATGCCGTTGAGCAGATCGCCTACGGAGGCATCCATGGCTACAAAGAAAGTCTGGATCAGGCCGATCAACAAGGACGCATAGAACGCCCCCAACAGGGACCCCATGCCGCCCACGACCACAACCACAAAGACGATAGGCCCGAGGCTTTCTGCCATGCCCGGTTCGGTGGCCAGCAACGGCCCGCCCATCACCCCGGCCAGGCCGGCCAAGGCACAACCAAACCCGAACACACCCATAAACAAACGCGGCACGTTGTGGCCCAGGTGCCCCACCATATTCCCGTGGGTTAACGAGGCCCGCACCATCAGGCCGACGCGGGTTTTCTTGAGCAGGTACCAGAGCGCCACCAGCATCAGCGCGGAAATCAAGATCACCCCACCCCGAAAAATGGAGTAGTCCGTGCCCATCAGAGTGAACAGCGGTTCGCGCAGGTAATCCGGCTCGCGATACGCCACGGATACCGGCCCCCAGATCAACTGCACCAGCTCGTTGATCACGTAGGCCAGACCAAAGGTGAATAACAGTTCCGCCACATGGCCGTTTTCATGGACGCGGCGCAGACCATATTTTTCAACCAACGCACCCAACAGCCCCACGATAAGCGGGGCCAGAAACAGGGCCGGCCAGAAGCCCACTACCATCCCCAGGCTGTAGGCCACATAGGCACCAAGCATATAAAAACTGGCATGGGCGAAATTGAGCACGCCCATCATGGAAAAAATCAGCGTTAAACCGCTGGACAGCATGAACAGCAACAGGCCGTACAAAATGCCGTTCAGCGTGGAAAAAATAATAATTTCGAGCATGCGAAAGCTCCTGAAGCAGCCACAGTATGCAGCTGCTTCGACTCAATCCAACAAGATCAATCCATTGCGCGTTGTCCGACGTTTATTTCGGGCGACGCATGCGGCAAGTGGTGGGCAGCGTGACGTCATCACGTTCGATCCGCGCCACTTTGTGGAAGTTGAACTCGGTGCCTTCGGCGCCGTATTTCATGCCGTCATCCATCACCGAAATAAACATGGGCAACTGGATCTGGTGATCTTCCGCACGCATCACCAGTTCGCCAGTGGTGCTGGTCAGCGTCATTCCTTCCAGCGCTTTGGCGATGACCACCGGGTTTACGCTCTTCTCCTGATCGGCGGCTTTCTTGAGCATTTCCAGCATGCTGCTCAAACGCAGATAGTAGAAATCCCAGTTGGTTTTCTTGTATAAATCGACTTGGCGCTGCGCCATTTCCGGATCTTCAAAATCACCGTAGTACTCATTGATCTGGTACAGGCGGTCCACGCCTTTATCACCCAACTGAGTGGCCACGCCAGAGCTGGCGCCGTAGTAGGTAAAGAAAGGCGCATCTAGACCAAAGTCTGCCGCCGCTTTCACCAGCAAAGTCATATCCTGACCCCAGTTACCGGTAATCACCGCGTCGGCACCTGATGCCTGAATTTTGGAAATATACGGCGTGAAATCCTTCACTTTTGCCAGCGGATGAAAGTCATTACCGACGACTTCGATGTCCGGGCGCTTTTCTTTCAGCATCTTGCGAGCCTGCGCGGAAACAGAGCGGCCATGGCTGTAATCCTGATTAATCAGGTAGACCTTTTTTATCTCTTTCTGGCCAGCCAGATAATCGGTCAGCGCGTTCATCTTCATGTCGGAATTGGCATCGAAACGAAAATGCCAGTATGAACAACGCTCGTTGGTAAAGGCCGGGTCTACTGCCGCGTAGTTGAGGAACAGGCGCTCATCACCCGGGTTACGGCGGTTATGCTTTTCGATACCGGCGATCAGTGCGGAGGCCACCGAGGAACCATTGCCCTGGGTAATAAAATCCACGCCGTTATCCATGGCTTTCTGTAACTGAACCAGGCTTTCCTGGGGGCTTAGCTTGTTGTCCAGGCCTACAATTTCGATCGGGTGACCATTCATGCCGCCGTTGGCATTGATTCGCTCAGCAGCAAATTTCAGGTGCTCGTAGGCAGGCTGACCCGCTGACGCCATGGGCCCACTGAGTGGATCAATCAATGCAATCTTTACCGGCTCTGCAGCCTGGGCCGCAGTGGCCAGCAACAGCGTTGATACCACACTGGCCAGAAACGTTTTCATCATGCTGCTCTCCCTGTTTGTTGTTATTGCCATCACGCCAATGGCGCCATGGCAATGCGCACACGCTTGTCTTTTTTTATGCGTTATTGCTGCCAATAACGGTGTTTATCTTTTCTTTTTTCCAGGAGGCGAAACAAAATATCCCGCCATCTCTTTTCACATACCAACGAGTATGTATCAGCCATTTTCCTGCTGTCTACCGGCTGGCTCAGGGAATTTCGAACTATTTTTTATTTTTTGAAAAATCGACTAAATCCATCCATAACTCGATGATTCTATTAACAAAGTGAGATTTTTTGTGGACAGGAAGAAGAATAGCGCAGCCGCGCCATATACAAATAAAGCTATTTAGTTTCCCTTTTGGGACGTAAAAAGACGGCACCATGAACAGGGTTAATACGGCCCTATTTATGAGTGCAATTCTGTAGAAAATTTAAAACGAACGTTTAAATTTTTAGTGTAACTAAACCACACACTTTTCTGCGTCGCGCGATCCATCTCATACAACGATCAATATTTCAGTACGCGGAATGGTGACGGAAAAAAGGGAAAGGGGCATCGAAAAATGCCGCTCACCGACACAAAAGACGGGAAGTAAAAACGCAGCAACGATAAGGAAGGGGTCGGCTTGAGGGGGCCCTCAAGCCGACGAAGAGAATCTCACCTGACAGATTAGTCCTGATCCGTCAGGGCGCCCTGGCTGGCGGAGCCGACCAGCCGTGCGTACTTGGCCAACACGCCACGGGTATAACGTGGCGCCGGTTGCTGCCAATTGGCTCGACGGCGTGCCAGCTCCGCATCGGAGAGGTCCACAACCAGGGTGTTCTCCTGCGCATCAATGGTGATCAGGTCACCGTCTTCCAGTAGCGCCAGCGGCCCGCCATCAAACGCTTCCGGGGTCACGTGGCCGACCACAAAACCATGACTGCCGCCGGAGAAGCGGCCATCGGTGATCAGCGCCACCTCATTGCCCAGGCCGCGCCCCATGATGGCGGAGGTGGGGGTGAGCATTTCACGCATGCCGGGCCCACCGCGAGGGCCTTCATAGCGAATCACTACCACGTCGCCAGACACCACTGTGCCGTCGTTAATCCGTTGCTGGGCTTCTTCTTCGGAACCGAACACCCGTGCCGGGCCGGAAAAGTGGGTGCCTTCCTTGCCGGTGATCTTGGCCACCGCGCCGTCCGGCGCCAGGTTGCCATAGAGAATGCGCAGGTGACTTTCCGCTTTCAGAGGCTCGGACAGGGGCGCAATAATCGATTGATCCAGGGGATAGGGCGCCACATCGGCCAGGTTTTCCGCCAGGGTTTGCCCGGTGACGGTCAGGCAGTCGCCTTGCAACAGCCCGGCGTCCAGCAAGAGTTTCATCAACGGCTGAATACCGCCGATGGCCACCAGTTCGCTCATCATGTAGTGGCCGCTGGGGCGCAGGTCCGCCAGCACCGGCACCCGCTTGCCGATCTCGGTAAAGTCATCCAGTGACAGGGGCACGCCCACGGTGCGCGCCATGGCGATCAGGTGCAGCACCGCATTGGTAGAGCCGCCCAGGGCAATCACCACGGTGATGGCATTCTCGAACGCCGCGCGGGTCATGATGTCGGACGGTTTGATGTCTTCTTCCAGCAGCTTCAATACAGCGGCACCGGCCCGCACGCAGTCTTCCCGCTTTTCTTCCGACACCGCGTTCTGTGCGGAGCTACCGGGCAGGCTCATGCCCAGTGCTTCGATGGCCGAGGCCATGGTGTTGGCGGTGTACATGCCGCCACAGGAACCCGGGCCAGGGATAGCGGTTTCTTCAATCTGCTTGAGCTCGATCAGATCCATGTCGCCCCGGGAATGGGCGCCCATGGCTTCGAACACAGAGACAATATCGGTGTGGCCCTTGCCGGGCATGATGGTGCCGCCGTAGACGAACACACTGGGGCGATTCAGCCGCGCCATGCCCATCAGGCAGCCGGGCATGTTCTTGTCGCAGCCGCCCAGGGTCACCAGGCCGTCAAACCCTTCACAGGCGGCCACGGTTTCAATGGAGTCGGCAATCACCTCGCGAGACACCAGCGAATACTTCATTCCTTCGGTACCGTTGGCGATGCCATCGGAAATAGTGATGGTGTTAAAAATCACGCCCTTGCCGCCGGCCGCATCAGCCCCTTCGCAGGCCTTGTCCGCCAGCTCACCAATGTGACTGTTGCAGGGTGTGACCTGGCTCCAGGTGGACGCGATCCCCACCTGGGGTTTGTGGAAATCCTCATCGGTAAATCCCACCGCCCGCAGCATGGCCCGGCTGGCGGATTTACCGGGACCATCAACGACCTTTGCTGAATGGCGGCGACGCGGATCGCCCTTTGAGTCACTCATAGTTTCTCCTGATTTTCAGTTTGGGCGCCGCGGAATAACGCCTTAGCGCTTCACTGCCAGCACGGCAAAGGTGTCGCCAATGTCTACCCGGGCCGGGTGACGGCGACCAATCAACATGCCTGCAAACGGCGCCCGATAATCCACCGGTGGCTGGCCGGTACGGTCGAGGCTATGCACGCGGGCAAGCACCTCGCCCTGCTGCACCCAGTCGCCCAGCGCCACCGCAAATTCCAGCAAGCCGCGATGCTCGCTGACACGGTAGTAGTCTGCGCTGGGGATCTCCAGCGCCTGCGATGTTACCGGCAACGGGTCGCCGGGCAGAATGCCGGCAAAGCGTAACACGTTGTCCACGCCCCGCTCTGCCAGCGCCACGGCATCCGGGGTAGTCGTGCCGCCGCCGCGCAGCTCGGTGCTGATGAACACCCGGCCCTGGGCTTCTACCACACTGTCGAACAGGGCCGCCTCCTCCAGCTCCGCCATAAACAGGGTGTAAGGCGCCCCAAACGCCTCCGCCCCGGCCAGGCAGCGCGCCCCAAAGGCCTCATCGGCAAGGCGATGGGTGGCCGCAAAAGGCAACAGATCCAGCGTGCGTCCACCGGAGTGCATATCCAGCACCACGTCGGCCAGCGGCACCAGATAACGGGTGAAGTAATCGGCGATTTTTTCGGTGAGGGTGCCGGCAGGGTCGCCCGGAAAGGCCCGGTTCAGGTTGCCGCCATCCAACGGGGAGGTACGCGTGCCGTTTTGCACCGCTGGGTGATTCATCATCGGCACAATGATTACCCGCCCGGTAATGTCCGCCGCCTGCAGGCGATTGGCCAGCTTGAGCAAGGCGGTGATCCCCTCGTATTCATCGCCATGGTTGCCCCCGGTAAGCAGCGCCGTGGGGCCATCACCATTGCGAATCACGGTGACGGGAATCATCACATTCCCCCAAGCGGAGTGATCGTGGGAGTAAGGCAGTTTAAGAAAACCGTGCTGCACGCCGTCCTGATGAAAATCCACCGTGGCGCTAATGGCGCTATCCTGCATAGTGAGTCCGTTATCTTCAGGTCAGGGTGGATATGACGCACCCGTGTCTTTACGCCTATAATGCGCGCTTTACCGGGATCGCGAACAGGACATTCTCTTTATGGCCGACAAAGGCACGCTGTACATCATTTCCGCCCCGTCCGGCGCCGGCAAGACCAGCTTGGTGGCCGCCCTGGTCGACAAGCTTGCCCGGGTCCGCATTTCAATCTCGCACACCACCCGCGCCATACGCCCCGGTGAAGAAGACGGGGTGAACTACCATTTTACCGACCGTGACAGCTTCGTCCGCCAGGTGGAACAGGGCCGTTTTCTTGAGCATGCGGAAGTGTTCGGCAATCTCTACGGCACCAGTGCCGACTGGGTCGCCCAGACTCTGCGCGGCGGCGATGACGTGATTCTGGAGATCGACTGGCAGGGCGCCACCCAGATTCGCAAGCAACTGCCTGATGCGGTGAGCATCTTCATCTTGCCGCCCTCGCTGGAGATTCTGGCCGACCGCCTGCGAGGCCGGGAAACCGACGATGAAACCGTGATCCAGCAGCGGCTGGACGGCGCCCAGGACGAAATGAGCCACTACGGCGAGTTCGACTACCTGGTGGTCAACGATGATTTCCAGCGCGCGTTGTATGAGCTGGAAGCCATCGTCGAAGCTCGCCGGCTGGTGACAAGCCGACAGTCTGCCCGCCAGGCCGCGACCCTGCAGAACCTGCTCGCGCCCCGCTGATCGCCACCGTCGGGGCCGGTCCCGGCACCGCCGTTCAGCGGCTGGCACTGGACTTGCCCTGCCCTCAGCCCGTAAAATCGCCCCTTGCGAATTATCAGGCGGTGTTGGTTCATGTCGAACCGGCCCCGTCAGCTTGTCAGGAGAGCAGCATGGCACGAGTTACCGTAGAAGATTGCCTGGAAAAACTGGATAACCGCTTTGAGCTGGTACTGGTTGCCGGCAAGCGCGCCCATCAATTGCAGAGCGGCGGTAAAGAGCCACGTGTAGCCTGGGAAAACGACAAACCCACCGTTGTCGCCCTGCGTGAAATCGCAGAAGGCCACGTAACCGCTGAATCCGTGGATAACCCCATCGCGGACCGCAGTGCCGACGTAGACGAACTGGCCCTGCTGACCCAGTCTTTCGGCGAGTAATTGCCCGCTTCCGTCTTCCAGACACGAGACGACGGCAACAAGACAAGCAAGCGGAGAGGCCAATCGGCCTCTCCGTTTTGCGTTCTGGCGCCTCCTCCGCCCTACCTTTTTTAAACGTATTTTCCTTCTCTCACTTTCTTTTTCTCCCCCGCATAGCTTTCCCCGAGCCGAACAATCGTCTGTGGCTATCCGCCTTGTCATAGACAAAGCCTGCCCTCAAATCTAAGCTAAGAGTCATCTTCGAACCTGATACTCGCCAAGGGCGTGACGAGGCCTTTTGCCCACCATCCATAATTTGGAAAAACGGTTACGCAGTTACTTGGACGACGATCAGATCGCCCAAGTCGTACACGCTTACCATTTTGCCGAGAAAGCCCACGAGGGGCAGTACCGCCGCACCGGGGATCCCTACATCACCCACCCGCTGGCGGTAGCCAATATCCTCACCGACATGCACATGGACCATGCCTCACTGATGGCCGCCATGCTGCACGATGTGATCGAAGACACCGGTATCAGCAAGGAACAGCTGGCTGGCGAGTTCAGCGAGGAAGTGGCCGAGCTGGTGGACGGGGTTTCCAAGATTGCCCAGATCAAGTTCGAGTCCAAGGCCGAACAGCAGGCAGAAAACCTGCGCAAGATGATGCTAGCCATGACCCGGGATATCCGCGTCATCCTCATCAAGCTCGCCGACCGCCTACACAACATGCGCACCCTGCATGTGATGCGCGCCGAAAAGCGCCGCCGCATTGCCACCGAAACCTTGGAACTGTACGCCCCCATTGCCTTCCGGCTAGGCATGTACAACATGCGAGTGGAATACGAGGATCTGGCCTTCCACGCCATCTACCCCATGCGCGCCAAGTTGATTGGCCAGGCGGTGAAAAAGGCCCGCGGCAACCGCAAGGAAATCCTCACCACCATCAAGACCAGCCTGGAACACTGCCTGGAAGAAGAAGGTATCGAAGCCCGGGTTCTGGGTCGCGAAAAGCACCTGTACAGCATTTACACCAAGATGAAGGAACAGCACAAACCCTTCTCCGACATCATGGATGTGTTCGGTTTTCGCATCATCGTGGACCGGGTCGACACCTGCTACCGCGTGCTCGGCGCCACCCATAACTATTTCACCCCGATTCCCGGCCGCTTCAAGGACTACATCGCCATTCCCAAAGCCAATGGCTACCAGTCTCTGCATACCACGCTGAAAGCCCGCTCCGGCATTCCCCTGGAAATGCAGATTCGCACCGAAGAAATGGAGGCCATGGCCAACAACGGCATCGCCGCCCACTGGCTGTACAAGTCCGATGACGAGCCCGGCTCGCCCACCCACAGCCGCACCCAGAGCTGGATGCAGCGGCTGCTGGAGCTGCAGCAGAAAGCCGGCAACTCCATGGAGTTCATCGAGAACGTGAAGGTGGACCTGTTCCCGGACGAAGCCTATGTGTTCACCCCCAAGGGCGACATCAAGGAGCTGCCCGGCGGCGCCACCGCGGTGGATTTCGCCTACGCGGTGCACACCAAGGTGGGCAACAAGTGCGTGGCGGCGCGCATCGACGGCAAGCTTGCCGCCCTGTCCACGCCGCTGGAATCCGGGCAGACGGTGAAAATCATCACCGCCCCCAACGCCACCCCGAACCCGGCCTGGCTCAACTTTGTGGTCACCGGCAAGGCGCGCACCAACATTCGCCATTTCCTCAAGCACCAGCGCCGCGAAGACGCGGTAGAGCTGGGCGAACGGCTACTGGAAAAAGCCCTGCATCCTTACGAAATAGGCATGGATGATCTGCCCATTGAACGGGTGGTCAGCGAGCTGGCCGGCAACGGCTATGTGGAACTGGACGAGTTACTCGAAGATATCGGCATGGGCAACCGCCTGGCCCCACTGGTAGCCCGCAAACTGGCCGGCGCCCGCGATGACGACGAACGTCAGCACGAAGATGACCGCCGACCACTGGCGATCCGCGGCAGTGAAGGCCTGATGGTCAGCTACGCCAAGTGCTGCTGGCCGCTGCCCGGCGACACTATCATCGGCCACCTCAGTGCCGGTCGCGGCATCGTGGTACACCGCGACACCTGCAAGAACCTGCTGGCAGAAATGCGCAACGCCCCGGAAAAGTGCATCGCGCTCAGCTGGGACAAACAGGTGGAACAGGAATTCACCGCCGCCCTGCGCATTGAGCTAATCAACAAACGCGGCGTGCTCGCCACCCTGGCCAACAGCGTGTCGGAACTCGGCTCCAACATCGACACCATCGACATGGCCGAAAAAGATCCCACCCTCACCATCCTCAACGTGACCATGACGGTGAAAGACCGCATCCACTTGGCGCGCATCATCAAGAAGCTGCGCACACTGGACAGCATCGTCCGCATTCACCGGCTTTGATGAACGCAGCACGCCTCACGCAACATGCTTGACGCTAAGGCAATCCTGGCGGTTTCCCAGCGCTGTTGCGTGCAGGTGTTAACCCGTGCAAGCATAGCCGCTTCCCTATTTTCGCCTGCTGGCCCTGGCCGGGGGCATAACCGATGAAGAACGCATCATGTCCAACCATTCCGTAATCAGCACCGACAAGGCCCCGCAGGCCATTGGCACCTATTCCCAGGCCATCAAGGCTGGTTCCACCGTGTACCTGTCCGGCCAGATTCCACTGGTACCGGAAACCATGGAACTGGTGGACGGCGACATGGAAGCACAGATTGAGCAGGTGTTTTCCAACCTGATCGCGGTGTGTGAAGCCGCCGGTGGCAGCCTGCAGGACATCGTCAAACTGAATATTTTCCTCACCGACCTGAGCCACTTCGCGCTGGTCAACGAGGTGATGGCACGGCATTTCAACCAACCCTACCCGGCCCGTGCGGCTATCGGTGTCGCGGCTCTGCCCAAAGGCGCGGGCGTAGAAATGGACGGCATCCTGGATATTGCTTAAACCCGCATCCCGCAACATGCTGCACGCAACACGCCCGCCCTTGTGCGGGCGTTTTTGTTGGTGCGACCCTCCGAAAGGAGGGGAGACAGGGAAGCTGAAAAAGCGCAGCATTGAACAGACGGTAGGCGGACAAAGGTTCGCTTGCGTTAATCGGCAACACTTATTTTGACAACATAAGGGAGTGCGATATGGATACCGCGACCCACGACCTCAACACCCTGTTTGATCAGCTCGGGCTGGCCAGCAGCGACCCCGATATCGAAGACTTCATCCACCAGCATGGCGGCACACTCACTGACAGCATGCACCTGCATCAAGCACCGTTCTGGAATGAATCGCAGGCAAAGTTTCTCGCCGAGGCGATTCGCGAAGACGCGGAGTGGGCAGAAACCGTGGATACGCTGAGTGCGCTGTTGAGGCATTGACGACAGCCTCGGGTTACGAGTTACGAAAAGCTTGGTTGCCGTAGGAGCGTGCCCGCAAGTAAACGCGCCTTCAAACCCTGCAAATCACTTGCAGGCATGCTCTTGCGGCGAGTCATGTGCCCCGCATCACCCTATCGGTAACAGCAGCAGTATCCGGTCGAAGAAGACGCAATAAAGCAGCAACGGCACAGGCAGCCCGATAACACTACCGAGCATGTAGTGACGCAGCTTGACCCCGCTCAAGGCCAAGGTGTAATTCAGGGCAGGCATGGTCTGAAACAACAGGCGCAACAGGGCCACACTGCGCACCGGGTGGCTATCCAGGCGCGCCAGAATTTTCCGGGCCAGGGGGCTATCGATATCTCGCAGGGCACTGCCACCAAGCCCGCGCACTAGCACATAGGTCACCAGGCAGGACACACAGGCCGCCACATAGGTGGCCAATCCGCCCATTACCGTTCCCAGCGCCAGAATAGCCGCCGCCAGAAAAATCCAGCCAGGCAGCTGAATCAGGTTGCCGATCACGAAGACCACCACAAAGGCAAGAAAACCGGTGATCGGGTTGGCCTCCAGTTGCGCACGCAGGAACGCCACCGACAACTGCTCACGCAAGCCGGTAAGCTCCACCGTAATCAAGATCAACGCCAATACCATGGCCAGCATGATCAGCCGCCGATAGCGGCCCAGAGAGAGTGTCATTATCACAACCGTTTCGCCTTTTCTTACCTTGCACTATGGGCAGTGTAAGCAAGCACGGCCAGCAAAACGTGAAGGGGCAGAAGTTTCAGGTTGAAAGTTGAAAAGTTGAAAAGTTGAAAAGTTGAAAAGTTGAAAAGTACAGGATGCGTGAGGGGCCAGCCAAACAACGCTGCTGGTGCCCGCGCTTGGCTTGAGTTTAGATTGTCTCCAAGTACTGCGGCGCGGCTAAGGCGCGCTTCGCATGGCTCCCGGAGATGCCGCGTGCTTCAACCTTGAACTCTTGAACGTTGAGCTCACTCGCAACCCAAAGTCACCCCAGATCCAGCTCGGAATCCAGCACCGCCTGATAGCCTTCCGGCAGCACATCGGCCCAGGCATCCAGCCCCTGTCGCAGGCCGTCCAAGGTATCGGCCACCAAATTGGCGTGGCCCACCTTGCGGCCCGGGCGCACACTCTTGCCGTACCAGTGCACCACGCCCGGGTGTTGCAGCCAGGCGCTTTCAAACGGGGTGCCGATCAGGTTCACCATGGCCGATGGGCCATGCACATTCAGTGCATGCAGGGGGACGCCAGCCAGCGCGTGAACATGGAGATCGAACTGGGACCAGTCCGCCCCTTCATGGGTCCAGTGCCCGGAGTTATGCACCCGTGGGGCAATTTCGTTAACCATCAACTGGCCATCGACTTCAAAGAATTCCACCGCCATCACACCGGCATAATCCAGTTCTTCCATGATGCCCTTGAGCATCTGTTCCGCCGGCTTTTGCAGGTCGGCACAGGCATTGGCCGGCGCCAGGCTCAGGCGCAGAATGCCGTCCACATGCCAATTGCGGGTGAGCGGGTAAAACAGGGTCTCGCCGGTGATACTGCGGGCACCGACGATGGACAACTCACGGCGGAACGGGATTTTCTTTTCAACGATGGCCTTGCCGGCCAACTCCGCAGCGGGCACCGCGCTCAAGTCAGCGCCTTCTCCCACAATCCAGGTACCCCGTCCGTCATACCCGCCGCTGCGGGCTTTGACCACCACGCCACCGAAGTCTGCCACGGCCTGTTGCAAATCATCGGCCTGATCCAGTGTGACCCAGGGAGCAGTGGGAATACCCAGTTTGTCGAGCATGGATTTTTGGGTGAGGCGATCGGGGATCACTTGCAGGGCGCCCCGGGCCACGCAGCGGTCGCTCTGGGCTAATTCGGCGGAAAAACCCGTGTCCGGAAAGGCTTCACGTTCCACAGTAATGACCGGGTAACGCTCCTGGCACTCTTCCCAACTAATCGGCACGGCCAGATCCGAAGTGCCCGGCAGCAACAGTGCCCGTTCCGGGTCGTAACGGTCCACCACCAGCCCCAGTCGGGCTGCAGCTTCTGCCATCATCAGGCCAAGCTGGCCACCACCAAGAACAAGTACGCGATTCATAGCAAATCCGTCAGAGCAAACAGGGAAAAGAACGGCGCCAGGGGATCAGCCCTGCCCCAGCTCCGCATTGGCCAACACCTCATCCGCGCGGAAGGCTTTCCAGTCGGCGATTTGTTGTAGCAGCTCAGGGTTGTCCGCCGCCAGCATCTGGGAGGCCAGCAGGCCGGCGTTCCAGGCACCCGCCGCGCCGATAGCCAGGGTGCCCACGGCCACGCCTTTAGGCATTTGCACGATGGACAACAGGCTGTCCCAGCCGGACAACGTGCGGCTCTTCACTGGCACGCCCAACACCGGCAACGGCGTCAGGGAAGCGATCATGCCCGGCAAATGGGCCGCGCCGCCGGCGCCGGCGATGATCACCTTGTAGCCGTTCTCGTGGGCGCTTTTGGCGAAGTCATACATGCGCTGAGGGGTGCGGTGGGCCGATACCACCTCGGCCTTCCAACCCACATTGAATTGGGTCAAGGCGTCACAGGCTTCTTTCATGGTCTCCCAGTCAGATTGGGACCCCATTACCACGGCAACCGGCGTGCTCATTCGCGTTACTCCATCGCGCCCATCACGGGCTTTTGCGGCGCATCGGGATTACCCCGGCACCGCCACAGAAAAAATTGAGGCGCACACTTTACTAATGCCAGCGCCGGAGGCAAGTCTATCGGCGAAAAAATAATCAGTGATGACGCCCCCGACCGACAGATGGACGATTTTAGCGTGATTTGGCCGGGAATGCGCTTTGGGTCAGTTCAAAGGAGCAAGTTGAAAGTTTAAACGCGGGCCAGGCATGGCGCCGACAGAGCCGCCTTCCCCGCGCCCCATCTTTCCGCCTGGCGACCGCCCCAAAGACAGTTTTACCACAGAGGTTACAGAGATCATTGAGGGAAGCAGCTTTCTGCGATCCTCGCCGCAGGAGCCAACCCGGCGATTGAGTCTCTTCCCGACTGAATCGCTTGCAGGCAAGCTCCTACAGCGGGCAAACGCGGCCTTGGCGCCCTGCAATCCGGCACAATCCCAACCCGCGCCTTTGAACTTTGAACTATGAACTGCTTTTCTCCGCCAGCACCTGCGCATACCCATCCGGGTACCCGGGATACTGGAGCGTGTAATGCCCTTGGCGGATGTAGAGGCTTTGGACCTGCTTGCCGGCGGCCGGTGCATCCGGTACGGCCAGCGTCAGGCCCTGCTGATCCGCCAGCCATTTCAGCACATCCAGATTGCAGCCACCCACCGCATCAGTGCCGATCACCAGCGGCGGCATTTCACGGCCGGCCAGCCACCCCAACACCACGCTGTGTAGCAGGCCCACGCAATCGTCGCGGTGAATGCGATTGGTCCACTGAGGTGCCGGCAGGCTTTCTTCGCCCCTGGCCAGTCTGGCGGCCTTATCGATCTGGCGATGGCGGCCCGGCCCGTAGATACCGGTAAAGCGCACCACTGTGCTGAGGCTGCGGGTGCTGATTTCTTCTTCCGCCGCCAGCAATACCTTGCCGTTATAACGTCCCGGACGCGGCGGCGTCAGCTCATCGACGACCCCTTCCAGATCGCCGAACACTGCGCTACTGGACACAAACACCACCGGCGGCAACGGCTGCTGGCGCCCCAACGATTCCAGCAAGGTCAGCGGCGCACGCACATAGGCCTGTAAATAGCCTTCTTCGCTGTACTCGGACGGCGTCATGATAATCACCAGCAGATCCACCGGATCCGGGGGCAACATGGCCGCGCCTTCGGTGAGATCCTGGCTGTACAACTCCACCCCGGAAGGCGCCTGGGTGCCGCGACGAATCGCGCTGATACGATGTCCGCCCGCCATTAATTGTTCGGCCAGGCCGGTCCCTAGGTCGCCCAACCCGGCAATAAGAATATGAGACATGGAGGCTCCTTGCGGGGCGTCAAACGCTGGATGCCGGATGCCTAACGCAGCCCGCACTCGGCATTGTTACGTCAGGCATCCGGCATCTGGCGTCCGGCGCCGTTAGAATGCACAATGGCATTCAATCGATTAAGTGTATCAATGCCATGACGTTAACAGAACTACGCTATCTGGTCGCCCTGGCCCGCGAACGCCACTTCGGCCACGCCGCCCAGGCCTGCAACGTAAGCCAGCCCACGCTCAGCGCAGCGATCAAAAAGCTGGAAGAGCAGCTGGGCATGCCCCTGTTCGAGCGACGCCCCCGTGAAGTAGTGGTGACGCCCCAGGCCGAACCCATTGTCGCCCAGGCCCAACGCGTACTGGAACAGGCAGATCTGCTCTCGCAGATGGCCATGAGCCAACGCGACCAGCTCGGCTCACCGCTGCGGGTCGGAGCGATCTTTACCGTCGCGCCCTATCTGTTCCCCACCATGGTGCCCCGGGTGCGCGAAGCCGCCCCGGAAATGCCGCTGTTCATTGAAGAAAATTATACCCATGTGCTGCGCCGCAAGCTGGAACACGGCGAGCTGGATGCCATTATCGTGGCGCTGCCTTTTTCCGGTGGCGGCTTGGTGCGGGCGCGCATGTACGAAGAATCGTTCTCTGTCCTGCTACCCGGCGACCATGCCTGGACGGCGCAGAAAAAAATCGCCCCGGACCAACTGCTCGACGAAACCCTGCTACTGCTCGGTGAAGGCCACTGTTTCCGCGACCAGGTGCTGGAGCTGTGTCCAGCCATCGACTCCCAGCACCAGCGCAACCTGGTACAGATCGAAGGCGGCTCTCTGGAGACCCTGCGCCATATGGTTGCCGGCGGGCTGGGCATTACAGTGCTGCCCAACTCGGCCCTGCACCAGCACGGTTACGACAAAAGCACCTTTGCTGTGCGGCCATTTGAGGAGCCGGTACCCGCACGGACCATCGCTCTGGTCTGGCGCGACAGCTTCCCGCGCCCCAAGGCCATCGAAGTGCTGCGCCAGGCGGTGCCCAAGGAAGGGTTGTCGGGATAAACCGTTTCGAGATGCGAGTGACGAGTTTCGAAAATCTAGACCGGTTTTACTTGCGCACCTCGCGACTCGCTTACGGGAAACGCGTGATCCATGGCCAGTGACTCTCTTTCCAGCTTGCCCCTCAGCCGCCTCAAAGGCGTGGGGCCGGCGGCGGCCGCAAAACTGGCCAAGCTGGGCCTGCATAACCTGGAAGATCTGCTTTTCCACCTGCCGTTCCGCTACGAAGATCGCACCCGCATTTCCCCCATCGGCAGCCTGCGCCCGGAAACCGGCGTGGTTATCGAGGGGCAGGTGATCGCCGCCGATGTGATTTTCGGCCGCCGCCGCTCACTGCTGTGTAAAGTGGCCGACGGCACCGGCATGGTAACGCTACGCTTCTACCACTTCACCGCCGCCCAGAAGAACAACCTGGAACGGGGCCGAACCCTTCGCGTCTACGGCGAGCCCCGGCCCGGCTCTGCCGGGCTGGAGTTCTACCACCCGGAATATCAGCTCGATTATTCAGACAGCGGCCTGCCGCCACTGGAAAAAGCCCTGACCCCGGTTTACCCCACCACCGATGGCGTCAGCCAGAAAACCCTGCGCAATCTCACCGGCCAGGCGCTACATTATCTGCAAGCGCATCCCCCCCAGGAATTGATCCCCGCACACTTGCTGGATCAGAGCGGGCTACCCAGCCTCACCGAGGCGCTGAGCAAGCTGCATAACCCGAATCCGGATGACCCGGTCAACCTGTTGCTGGAAGGCAAACACCCGGCGGTAAAGCGACTGGTCATGGAAGAAATGGTGGCTCACCAGTTAGGCATGCTACAAAAGCGGGCCGGGCAAAAAGCCTTCCATGCCCCGCGGCTTAGCGGCAACACTCTGTTTGAAAAACTGCAGTCCAGCCTGCCCTTTGCCCTGACCGGGGCGCAGCAGCGCGTCATCAGTGAGCTCATGGCCGACATGACCCAGCCCCACCCCATGCTACGACTGGTGCAGGGGGACGTGGGATCGGGCAAAACACTGGTGGCGGCGGCCGCGGCCCTCGCCGCCATTGAATCCGGTTATCAGGTAGCCCTGATGGCGCCCACCGAACTGCTGGCCGAACAGCATCGGGACAACTTTCGCCACTGGCTGACGCCGCTGGGCATCGAGGTACATTGGCTGGCCGGCAGCTTGGGCGTCAAAGCCCGCCGGGAAACCAATGCGGCGCTGGCCGATGGCAGTGCCTGTATCGTCGTCGGCACCCACGCGCTGTTCCAAGACGCGGTGCAATTCCATCGGCTCGGCCTCACCATCATTGATGAGCAACACCGTTTCGGGGTACAGCAACGCCTCGCCCTGCGCGAGAAAGGCCGCTTTGATACGACAAACGGCAGCCAGGTGCCCCACCAACTGACACTCACCGCCACGCCGATCCCGCGCACCCTGGCCATGAGCGTGTACGGCGACCTGGATACCTCGGTGATCGACGAAATGCCGCCGGGCCGCAAACCCATCGACACGCTGGTGTTACCGGAAGGCCGCCGCCCCCAAGTGATCGAACGCATCAACGACGCCTGCCGGCCACGTCCGGGGCACAAGAACACCCAGGCCTACTGGGTCTGCACCCTGATTGAGGAATCCGAAGAGCTACAGGCGCAAGCGGCGCAAGCCGCTTTCGAGGAACTGCAGATCGCGCTGCCGGACATCAACGTGGAGCTGGTGCACGGCCGCATGAAGGCGAAAGAAAAAGCCGAACGCATGGCGCGCTTTTCCCGGGGCGATGCGCAACTTTTGATTGCCACTACCGTGATCGAAGTGGGCGTGGATGTGCCTAACGCCACCCTCATGGTGATGGAAAATGCCGAGCGGTTGGGGTTGGCGCAATTACACCAGTTGCGCGGGCGCGTGGGACGGGGCGGCGAGCAGAGCTACTGCTTGCTGCTGTACAAGAACCCGCTATCACTTACTGGCAAACGGCGCCTGGCCGTCATGCGCGATACCACCGACGGTTTTATTATTGCCGAAGAGGATTTAAAACTGCGCGGGCCGGGCGAATGGCTGGGCACTCGCCAGACCGGCGACCTGGCCTTTCGCATCGCCGACCTGGTGCGCGATGAAGCGCTAATGGAGCCTGCCAAGGACGTGGCCAACAACCTGATACAAGACTGTCCGCAATGGGTTGAACCACTGTTGCGCCGTTGGCTGAAGGGTGGGGAGAATTTCGCGGATATCTAAATAAAAAAGCTTGTCGGGTTACGTCGGTACGCGACTAACCCGACCTACAAAAAATCACTGCCCGGAAAGAATTTTTACCGGGATCCATTTTGTTTTTGTCTGCATCAGGAAACCGTTATTCACCCAGTTTTTCAGAGCGGTATCCACTTCCTGTTTCAGATCGTAATCATTCTTGCGCATCACCCACGCCAGCTGCTCCTTGGTGAGCGGCTTATACAGCCCCAATAGCTCCACCGGATACTCGCGCTTGTTGGCCAGGTTCCATACCGTGGGCGCATCGTGGATAAACGCATCAATATCACCCTCCACCAACGCCGTCGTGGCTTCTGTACTGCTATTGAACCCCTGGGTCTGTGTGTCGATGGTGCTCTTCACAAAGGCTTCCCCGGTGGTTCCATTCTTGTAGCCCACCCGGTATTGCCCGGTGAACAGCGCACCGGGTGTCGCCAACCGCGCGGCATCCTCGAGACGGATCATCGCCATCTGGCCGATAGTGGTATAGGGCAGGCTGAATGAAAACGCTTTTTGCCGGGCAGGCGTTATGGAAATGCCGGACATGATGATATCGATTTCGTTGTTCTTCAGGGCCGCAAACAAATCGCTCAACTGTGTGTATTCATGCACAGACAGTCGGCGTTCCAGATCCTGGGATAACTGCTCGGCAAAATCCCGCTCCAGACCCACAACCTTTCCTTCTTCGCGGAACACCAGCGGCGGATAATCGGGCATGACACCCACCCGCAAGGCCTTGGCTTCCGAATCGCCAGGACCATGACTGCTGCACCCTGCCAACAGACTCACCGCCAATACCAATATCCATCCGATTCGCTTCATCATTCTCTGTGCATCCTGTTGTCTTCATTGAATCAATGTTCGCGCCTGTTCCTACTCTTATCCTGCTACGGCATGGACGGCAAGGCGCCTTCAAGGTGCTCCGGGGCTGCCATGCCCCGCATCCATTTCACAGTGGTAATCTTCCAGGCCGGATCAGCTGCTTGCAGGGCAGCCAACACACCGGGCAAATGAGCGGCACCGTAAGTAATATAAATCCGCTGACTGTCATCAGCCAGAACACGCTGCGCCAACTGGCGATTACGGAAATCAATAATCACCTTATCCAGCGGCCGCGCTTCATGCTCGCTCTGATTCCCCAACGCAATCGCAAAGGCGCCGCGACACAAAATACCGATCAATTTTTTCTGCTCATCGGTGGCAGACGCATGCCAATCCAACAACACCGCAATCGGATCACCAGTATTCGTAGAAGAAGGAGCTTCCTGATTACGCACCTGCTTGGCAAAAGCCGGATCCGTGGCTATCAGCCGCTCGTATTCCTGTTTCATCTCCAGGCTGGTGACATCTGCCGCTACATGACGCTGGGGGTGCTGCTGCGCATCCAGTGCCATCAGGCCGAAGTAATCGATCTGGAACTTCACCCCGCAGGCATTCGCCAGGACCTTGTAGTTCTCTGCCAGATCACCGCCACCGGCAAGCTGTTGGGCAAACCAGGCATCGCCTTCGCCCGGTGAAGGCTGCACCCCTTCGTAATATAACCGGTAGTCCTCATTGAGGGCTTCCTCCAAATCATAGACCACCGATTTATAGAAACTCTCCATACCCACATGCACCATGCCCTGAAAGACCACGGTTTTTTTGCCATTGCTCAGGGTCGCCTGGGGCAACAGGGGCGGATCGACCTGAACCTTGTAGACCAGGTAATAAATCGGCAGTGCCGTGGCGATGGTCAACAGACAGAAAAAAACCGCCATCGACTTAAACACACTACGGTCTTTCTTTTTTCCGAACAGCACACGCAATGCGCCGTTCAACAACACACCCAGCAACAGAGCCAACGCGGCGACTGCCAACAATACCCACAGAGAAATACTGAACAACACCGGCAGGCTGAGCAGAAAAGCCAACCCAACAACGAAGCAGATAATCGCCGACACTCCGATCTTCAGCCGTACCCCCAACGGTAACGCCAACACACACCCCCTTAATCATGTAATGCAGAAATCACCGGCAATCATCCGGTTAACTGCGATATCAACCATGCCTCACCTGCACGCACTATTGTTTTTTCTTTGTACCGTGTGATGAGAGATAACACTCAGACTGCCCGGTTTTAAGTTAAACCGCCACAATCGCAGCAATAACAGCGCCTGCGCCTCTTATTTGTCATCGTGTTGTGCTGGAATAATGAAAGACCTTTCTGCACGATAAAGAAAAGTGAGCACACGCCATATCGATACATTTTCAGGGATGAAAACGTTATGACTGAAACCTTTCGCCATCGCTCTCACCACCGCACTGCCATTGGGGCCGCCATTGCCAGCGTGCTAATGCAGCCCTTCACCATCGCCCAAGCTGATGACGAGCATGCCATGACAGAGAAATGGTACCTCTCTGCCGGCGGCTACAGTGTCTTCCGTGCCGATACCACCCTGTCATTGGTGGAACGCAACGTGGGTGCCGGCGCGGCCATTCGCCCAGCGGATACCCTCGGGCTGGATCTGGAAGAAACGGTCTTGCGGCTGGAAGGCCATTACCGATTTACCCCTCGCTCCCAGATTGTTGCCTCCTGGTTTCAGGTGGAATCGGACGCGTCCAAGGTTCTGCAGAAGGACATCGACTGGGTAGACCAGAGCGGCAATACCACCACGGTGGCCGCTGGCAGCACGGTGTCCAGTTCTCTCGGTTACGAGATCATGAAAGCCAGCTACTTCTATTCGTTTTATCACAATGACAAAGTCGAGCTGATGGCCGGGGGCGGGCTGCACGTCTCCCGATTCGATATCGATCTGGATGTAAAGACAGACCCGTCCGGCACCGTCTCTGCTCAAGAGACCCGCGACGCTGCCCACACCGTCCCTCTGCCCACCGTGGGATTCGGGCTTAACTATCGGGTCAACCCGAAGCTGTACTGGTTCCTGAAAGCCGAAGGCTTTTACCTGGAGTACGACGACTGGAAGGGCCTGTTCTCTGAAATGCAGGTAGGCATGGAATATAACGTATGGCGCAATCTGGGGGTGGGCGTGGGTCTTGCCACCAGCAATCTGAATGTCACGGAAACGGCACCACAATACACCTTCCGCTACGACAACCGCCTCAGCGGCGCCAACCTTTTCCTGTCCTGGTCGCTGTAAATCGCGCGATAACATCAAGGCAGGAGACAAAATGCATCAATCACTGGACAGCGGAAAAATCCGGCGTAATATCGCCGCCGCCCTCGAAGGCGGAACAGTCACTCACCATAAGGAAGATCGATGGCCAAAGGCCCCAAGCCCATGCACAACTGGGCAGCCATGGACCCGCTGATGCGAAAAGGCGGCGCCCACCAGGAAGCCCGCAACACCCTGCGCCCACGGATGGCAACCCGCCAGGCGTTGAATGAATTCGATGATTGGCAAGATGACAGCGAAGACGATGCACAGACTATTGGCGGCGAGGGGCCCGGCCCCTCCTCGGCCCAACACCGGGCCGGCTCAATTGTCGAGAAGAGGGTTAACGCCTGACCGAATGCCAGACGCCAAGACCCTGACGCCGGAAAAAAATCTGAGCTGGGGTAACGCAGAGGTCAAGGCGTAACGAAGTGGCGATCAGGGCTCGCAGATCCAGGCTTTCGCGGCATCAGCCTCATCGCTGGGAAACACCTTCACATCAATGGACGGCAACAGCTTGTCCGCCAGTACCGACAGGCGGCGCATCCAGTCCTTGTCGGTGACCACAGCTTCGCGGTCGAAATGCTTCCAGTGAGCAAGACCGAATTTCAAATCCTGAAACAGCACATCCATAGACACCCCGCCAAAGGTTTCCATCTCTGCATAGAAACGTACCGTTTCATGCTTTTGCAGGGCGGCTTCCAGCGCCGTGGTCACAGAATCAAATTCTTCGCGGGTGATCTTGCCGGAGATACGTGCACCCACGACCCGGTCGTCATCAAAAGGAATCAACGTCAGCATGGTCCGTCTCCCGTCCCTGTCGTGCCTGCCCTGTGCGTCGGCGTCGATTCGCACGGCGCACGCGCAGACACGTCATTGTGTCTGCCGCAATGAGTAGAGGGCGCTATTCCTGTGCCGGCGCGGGCGCCGTCAGGCTTTGCCAGCCCTGCTTGGCGGCCTCCCAGCTTTGCTGGAATTTTACCTTGGCCACGTCCCAATTATCCTCACTGGCATTCTGCAGGGCCTGATAGCGGGTTTCCAGCTGGGTTTGCTGCTCTTTCAGGGACGCCAGCGCCTCCTGCTTATGCAGGCGCGCATCCTGGGACAGGTCGCGCCACTGGCTGTTGATATCACCCTGCAGCAAGGTGATTTGCTGGTTCAGATCATCGATGGCATGGCGTGCCACGCGCATAGCCTCGTTCTTCTGTTCCACGGAATAGTTCTGGATATCGTCCAGAGTCTCTTCCATCTGGGTTTCCACTTTTTCCGGTTCCGGCGTTTTCACGTTAGGAACACCTTCGGTCTCAGCCCACGCAGACGCGGTGGTGACCAACATAAGGGTGGCGGCGGCCAATATTCGGTGTGTCATCGGGACAACTCCTTGTTTTGCCTTTTTTGCCATCTCTGGCTATGCCTGTACTGGAATGTGACAAGTCAGACGGCAAAACGCTCCCCCAATGATGCAAAAAGCCGTAAAACAGGGCTTTAAGGCCCCGTTTCACCAGGAAATCAAGCGTTAAGAATATACGCCAGCATCTCCACCACCTGCTCCGGGGTGCGCGCTACCGCATCGGCGGCGGCATCCACCTCTTTCAACGGATGATCATGCTCTTCATCGTGCAAAATGATCATCGGCGTGCCCAAGGCCGCCGTGTAACCGGCATCAAATGCCGCATTCCATTGCTTATACTTGGGGCCAAAACGCACCACCACAAGGTCCGCCTCATCAATCAGCTTGCGGGTACGAATACCATTGATGCCTGCTCCGAGACGGTCTTCCCAGAAACGCTTCTCTTCTGCGCCGAGAATATTCACGCCCACCTTGTCGCTGGCTTCGTGGTCAGTCACCGGCGTGCTGAATTCGATATCCAGCTCTTTCTCGGCACAGCCCTGCACAATGCGCTCGCGCCAGTCGGTGTGAATTTCCCCGGAAAGGTAAACGGTCCAGAAACTCATGGTGATTCTCCCGATTGATTCTGAAAACGGCAGGATAGGCCCGCCCGGTTGCAAAAGCCATCTTGCTGGGCGCCAAACATCCGGAGCCTAACGCCTAACGCGCTCAACGGTAAATTCGTCTGGCAAAACGCTCAAGCCCTGACCATTCTCTCAAATCCGAGATAACCCCATTACACCTTGAACCGGAGCGGTGGCTGCCGTTAAATGCCCTCATTCGTTCTCACTGATTTCAGGAAGGGTATGCCATGCGTATGACACTTTTGCTCCTGCTCGCCACCGCACTGCTGGCAGGCTGCGACGATCCGGACGCGCCGGCCAAACCCACTGAAAAACCGGCCGCAACCGGAGAAAACGACACCGCTAAAACCGACACCGCACCTGAGACGCTGGTGCGTATCGTGCATACGCTGAAGAAAACCGACCAACAGTGTGATGCCGACGGCTGCCCGAAAGTGGACTTGCAATGGCTCTCTTTTGAAGACCAGCCGGCACTGAACAGCGCCATCACCCAACATCTGGCCGCCATGCTGATTCAGGATGAAGGCACCGCCACCCACGACGGCACTATCGAGGGCCTGGCCGATGCCTTTTTGCAGGATGCGTCCGACATGGCCATGGCCGCCGCACAGGGCTGGGAGCTTAATGCCTCGGTGAAAAAACAGGGTCAGCGCGGCGACCTGGTGACGTTGTCCATGGAAACCTACGAATACACCGGGGGCGCCCACGGGTTACCCAGCGTGCAGTATTTCCACTGGAATCTGGCCAAGCAGCAAAGCGCCAAACTGGACGACCTGCTGGTGCCCGGCCAGCAATCCGCCTTCTGGGAAAAGGCCCGCGAGCAACACACCGCCTGGCTGGACAAGGAAAATCTGGATCAGACCTTCCGCGACAGCTGGCCTTTCGACAAGACCGACAATGTGTTCTTCAGCGGCAAAGGGATGGTGCTGCAATACAACGTGTACCACATCGCCCCCTACGCCATGGGCCAGCCCACCCTGACGATCCCCTATGCGGAGCTGGAAGGCATCTTGCGCGCGCCATATTTTCCACAGCAGTGACGAGTTTCGAGAAGCGAGTTTCGAAGATCAAAACAACCAGGCTCTCATGTTTTTGCCTTTCGAAACTCGCTTCTCGTCACTCGAAACTGTTTCCCTCTCCTACGCAGCCACCAACGCTAACAGGAACACCAGCTCCGCCAGAATCACACTGGCCCCCAACGCATCGCCGGTATAACCCCGCAATTGCCGCCACAGATACCCGCCCCACAACAACGCCACCAACGCCACGGCCAACAGCGCAGGCACCAGCGCCCCAGCCAGTGCCGCCACGATCACTGTCATCGCGGTGGCAACACCCAGACGTTGTGCACTAAAGCCTTCTGCGACCGGCTTGCTTTTACTGGTATCGGGGTCGGTCACGTAGGGTAAAAAAAGCATCAACCATAACGGCGCCAACCGACTTATCATCGGGCTCAGTAACAACGCCAACCAGACCGGTTGCGCCTCTGCCAGCAACAGCCCTTTCAGTCCCAGCGCCATGATCAGCGCCACCGCCCCGTAGGTGCCGATGCGGCTGTCTTTCATGATTTGCAGACGGCGCGCCACGGTATAGCCGCCGCCCAGCGCATCCACACTGTCTGCCAGACCGTCTTCGTGGAAAGCCCCGGTGATCCACAGGTGGAATGCCAGCACCAGTGCCACACTGATACCAGTATTCCAGTAGCCATCCAGTACCACGAACAGCCCCGCGTACAGCACACCCAACAGCAACCCCACCAGCGGAAAATACACACTGGAACGGTTCATCAGTGTCTGGCTGTAATCAATACGCACCAGCATGGGCACGCGGGTCAGAAATCCCACCGCCAGCCAGAACGCCTGCCATTCACTCTGCAAGGAAACCTGATGCGGGCGGTGATTGTTTGCCGGCTGCGTCATTTATCCATCCTGCTGTCGATAACTATCGGGGCTCATCCCGTACCAGCGACGAAACGCCTTGCTGAAATTGCTGGCATCGGAAAAGCCCAGCCGGTGCGCCACCTCTGCCAGACTGTCGCCGCTGCGCACCAGCTGGCCGGCGCGCTCTGCCCGCCAGGCATCCACCAGTTGCCGGTAACCGCTATCCAGCTCGGACAATCGCCGGCGCAGGGAGCGCTCACTCATGGCCACGGCAGCGGCCAGCTCACCCAGCCCCGGCAAGACATCCCCGTTGGCGCGCAGTATCCCCTGCAGGGTCTGGATCAGTGGGGGCGTGGCATCCAGGGCTTCCAGCTCCTGGCGTGCCAACGCGTCATGCTGGCGCCACAACCCGGCATCACCGAGCAACAACGGCGTATCCAGCCGGTCACGGTGGTGCCAGACGATATTGCCGGGCTGATCGAATCTCACCGGGCAGTCCAGTATCTGGCGCCAGGGCTCAGCCTGCGCAGGAGCGGAACGCTGCAACATCACCTGCTGCACGCCCCCTTCTGGCGACAGGCGACGCAGATTGTTCACATGGGCGGCCACGAAGGCATCAATGGACGCCGGATGTAAAGCCACGTCCGGCAGGTAACAGATCTCCAGCCCCACCGCATCCGGGCGCTGCTGCAACCGCACCATCACCCCGGTGGAAATCAACCGCTGATAGCGCACCGCCACATCCAGAATGTGACCCAGGGTTGGTGCCGTCTGAATCAACAACCCCATCACCCGCAGATGCATGGGCAGGGACGTCTTGCCCACCTGTAGCCCCATGGCCGGGTCGTCGCTCTGCGCGATGGCCAGGGTCCACAGTCGGGTCATGGCATCGGTGGGCACTCGCCCACCGGGGTTGGCACGCAATACGGCCAGGTCCAGCCCGGCCTGCCTCAACAGAGCCGGCCCATCCACCCCGTAGCCATTGAGGGTTTCCAGCACCGCCAACGGCCACGCCGCCACCGTGGTGGATGCCATGCGCTCAGTGGCCACGAAGCACCGCACTCTGGCCAGCAGCAACCTTTGCCAACGGTGGAGCCAGTACTAGCCTGCCAGGATCATCCACAAGAAAAGAGAACACCATGCGCTACCTGTTTGTTTTATTGGCCGCCTTGTTGGCGGCATGCGGGGAAGAGCAACCCGTCAAGAGTACCACCCAGCTGGCTCCGGATGCGCTTAAGGCGCACAGCGAACTGTTCCATAAGGGGGTGGAGAAAGTCACCGATGGTGTCTATGTAGCGATCGGCTACGGACTCGCCAATTCCATTATGCTGGAAGGTGATGACGGCATCATCATCGTCGACACCATGGAAAGCGCTGACGAGGCGCGTACCGTGCTGGCAGAATTTCGCAAAATCACCGACAAACCGGTGAAAGCGATCATCTATACCCACAACCACACCGACCACGTGTTTGGCGCCGCCGGCTTTGCCGAGGGCAAGGACATTCCCGTCTACGCCCACGAAAGCACCAGCTATTACATCAACCGGGTGGTCAACCAGATCCGCCCCATCATCACCGCCCGCTCCATGCGCATGTTTGGCAATCATCTGCCCCATGGCGAGCATATCAATGATGGCATCGGCCCCCATCTGGGCATCACTCCGGAAAGCGAACTTTATGCCCTGCCGCCCACCCACACTTTCGATGACCGCATGTCGGTCAACATCGCCGGCATCCAGATCGAGCTGGTACATGCGCCCGGCGAAACCGAGGATCAGCTGTTCGTGTGGCTGCCGGAAAAACAGACCGTGCTCACCGGTGACAACATTTACCAGACCTTCCCCAATCTCTACACCATTCGCGGCACCTACTATCGTGACGTGAAACAGTGGGCCAACAGCCTGGACCAGATCCGTGCCTTGGGCGCCGAGCATCTGGTGCCCAGTCACAGCCGTCCGGTGCACGGCAAGGACAAGGTGTCCGCGCTACTCACTGATTACAGCGATGCCATCAACTTTGTTCACGACCAAACCCTGCGCTACATGAACCTGGGGCTGACACCGGACCAGATCGTGGAGAAAGTGCAGCTGCCCGAGCATCTGGCCAGCAACCCCTGGCTGCAGGAATTCTACGGCAAGGTCAGCTGGTCGGTGCGCTCCGTATTCGACGGTTACTTGGGCTGGTTCGGTGGCAACCCCAGTGAACTGCAACCGATGCCGGAACAGGACGAAGCACAGCGCATGGCAGCCCTGGCTGGCGGCAGCGACGCACTGCTAGACAAGGCCCAGAGTGCATTGGAAGACGAGGATGCCCAGTGGGCGCTGGACCTCAGTGACCACCTGATGATTCTGTTGCCGGACAACGACGCGGTGAAAACCCTGCGTGCCGGCGCCCTGCGACTACTGGGCGAGAAGGAAGCCAATCCCAACGCTAGAAATTACTATTTCACCGTGGCCCGGGAAGTACAGGACGGGCTCAAACCCGGCTTCCGCACGCAGATGAGCGATGACTTCCTCGCCACGCTGCCCATCGAAAACTTCCTGCACGCCATGCCCGCCTTGCTCAAGGCCGAAGAAACGCTGGATGAGAATATCGCTCTGGGTTACGCCTTCCGCGACAGCAACAAGCAGTTCACCCTGCGTATCCGCCGTGGGGTCGCCAAGGTACACGACGGCATCGATGACGACGTGGTTGCCACACTGGACACCACCGAGGCCACCTGGAAGGCCATTGCCGCCGGCATCCAGAACCCGGCCACCGCCCTGGCCGGTGACGACCTGGACATCGATGGCAGCACCCTGTCCGCCATGAAAGTGCTGGGCTACTTCGAGAAAATTGACTGAATCAGGCCCCCGGCCTGATAACAAAATGCGTCGTAGGGTCGAGGAAGAACATCTTCTTCCAGCCCTGCGGCGCCTCGTCAGCCCGCCAAAACATCGGCAACAGACTCACCAGAGAATAGTGCAGATGCGGCGGCTTGCCCGCCGCATTGCCACTGTCCCCCACGGTGCCCACCGGGGTACCCGCCCCCAGCCAAATGCCGCTGTCGGCGATGTCCTGCAAGTGGGCGTAGTAGTGCAACCGCCATTTCGGACCCAACATCAGCACCACCTTGCCGCCCCGCAACAACTCCCCGCGATACAGCACCAGCCCGCCACTGCTGGCGATCACCGGCGTGCCCGCATCAGCAAAGATATCCACGCCCTTGTGAACGCCAGACTTACCCCACGGGTGATACCAGAAGGTTTGCGGGTGCCAGTCGTTACGACCGGCATCCTGCACCGGAATCCGCCGGGCTTCCGGCAGCAGCAGGGCCCCTGCCAACACAAATAGCAGTAGCCACAGGCCACGGCGCATTACAGTACGGATGCGCGGCATAATTCGAGCCATCGTTCGATCCCCGGGCTGCGGTATTTTTGACGGTGCAGCACAAAATAGAATTCCCGATGGAAGTCACGGTGTGGCACCGACAACTCCACCAAAGACCCTCGCTTGAACGCCTCTTGTAAGCACACCCGCGACAGGCAACTAATGCCCAAGCCGGTTTCCACCGCCCGTTTGATCGCCTCCGTGTGCTCCAACTCCAAAGCCAAGTCCAGCTCCGGCACCAGACCATGCAGGGCCCGCTCAAAAGTTTGGCGGGTACCGGAGCCCGATTCACGAACAATCCAGTGGGCGGCACGCAAATCCTCGTCTGTAAGTGCTTCCTTACCTGCAAGAGGGTGGTCCGGGCTACAGAACACCACCAACTCATCCTCACGCCAGGGCAACAACTCCAGATCCGGGTGATTCAGTTCACCCTCAATCAGGCCCAGGTCCAGCTCAAAACTCAGCACCCGCTCCACAATGGAACGGGTGTTAGCCACCTCCAGATGCACCCTAGCACCCGGCTGCTGGGCCATGTAATCCGCCATGATAGCCACCGCCAGATAATTGCCGATGGTCAATGTCGCCCCCACATTCAGCCGACCCAGATCCCGGCGGGACTGCAGGTCCGACTCCAGCTCACGGGCCTGTGCCAGCAGCGCTTCAGCCCGGGGCCAGAACTGACGGCCCAGCTCGTTCAGCTTCAAGCGCTTGCCGGCCCGCTCAAAGAACTTCACATCGTAAAGCCCTTCCAACTCCTTGAGCGCCCCTGACGCCGCAGACTGGGACATGCTCAAGTGATTGGCCGCATGGCTCACATTCTCAAAGTGGGCAATGGCCAGAAAGACTTCCAGTTGCCTGAGGGTATAGCGCATGACCACCTATCCATGATTAAATGATAATCATTATTGATTGAGTGCATATATCGACCAACCCGATATCAACTATCGGAATAACCCATTTTACCGATAAAAGCATTTCGTTTAAATTTCCATCAACTGGAATTTTGGAATAAGCGCTGATTTAACTATGTCTAATCTGAATACTGAAACCGTCAAAAGCGTTCGCCACTGGAACGATACCCTGTTCAGCTTTACCACCAGCCGGGACCCGGGTTTCCGTTTCAAGAACGGACATTTCACCATGATTGGCCTGGAGCAGGATAACGGCCGCCCGTTGCTGCGCGCCTATTCCATTGCCAGCGCCAACTATGAGGAAGAACTGGAGTTCTTCAGCATCAAGGTGCAAGACGGCCCGCTCACCTCCCAGCTGCAGAACATCAAGCCGGGCGACAAGATCTACGTGAGCCGCAAGCCCACTGGCACTCTGGTGGCCGACCACCTGCTGCCGGGCAAAAACCTGTGGTTGCTATCCACCGGCACCGGCCTGGCGCCGTTCATGAGCATCATCAAGGACCCGGAAGTGTACGAGCAGTACGACCGCGTCATTCTCACCCACGGGGTGCGCCATGTGTCCGAGCTGGCCTACCAGGACACCATTGAGAATGAGCTGCCCAACAACGAATTCTTCGGTGAGTTCGTCAACGGAAAACTGCTCTACTACCCCACGGTAACCCGTGAGCCGTTCCGCAACGAAGGCCGCCTGACCGACTTGATGACCAGCGGCAAGATTTTCGAAGACCTGGGCTTGCCCAAACCAAGCCTGGAAAACGACCGCTTCATGCTCTGCGGCAGCCCGGCCATGCTCAAGGACACCCAGGAAATTCTCGACGGTTGGGGCTTCAAGGAAACCCGCGGCGGCGAGCTGGGTGAGTACGTGATCGAGCGGGCGTTTGTGGAAAAATAAACGCAAAAGACGCCGCACGCTTCACGCTGCATGCAACACGCTAACGGGCCGCTTTCGCGGCCCGTTTTTTATGGGCGGCACAAACCTATGCTTGCCCGTGCCGCCCCAAATTAGGCTCAACAACACATGACCTATATCCCAAGGTCCCGCCGCTCCAGAGTAGCCAATGCCATGAGAAACATGACATATTTTGGTGATCCAAATTTGAGTGGCTGAGGGGTAAACGTCGCTTGTCATTGAAATAACTGTTATGCATAAAAAGGGGGTTTGCGTGTATATCAAGGTTGGCTCAGAGGTCGTAGACCCTGCATATGAGTTACTTTCAGAGCTCTTGTATATGATTGATGAAAAACTATTCGACATTTCAACGCAAATTACTCAATCCATAGATCCAGAGTCAGATGGCCTTACAGATAAAGGCGAATACTTCATAGGCGTTGGTTTTACCGCAATTCAGCAGTATTTAACTGAAACTCTCATCCTCACCAAAATTAGCAAAAATTTTGCTCTATACCTTGGGCCGAAATACTCAGAAAAAACTACCTATGTTGAAATCATTAATGCTGCAGCAAATTGGTGGAAGCACGAGGCAGAGTGGTTCCCTGAAGGCCCCAAAAGATCTGGCTCTATTAAAAACGCTGAAGTTATTTATGCAGCTGCGCAGTCTGAGCAATATTTTTTAAGTAATCTTTTGGCTAATTTAGTTGCTCCAAGTAAGCCTTCCATGTGTTCTTTATTGCCTCGCTTGAGGGCATGGCGGCAATCTTTAGAGCTCAAAAGAGATATATAACAGAGCTATCAAAAATCGTTCCGGCCAAAAACCGGCCTCCGGAAGTCACCGAAGACACGCACAACTCTTCACGTAGAGAAGTAACACGCTGCGTACCGAGGTCTGCTACCCTGCGCAGACTGTTTCAGGGAAGGGATTACTCGGGCCGTGCAATCACAATCCATTGCCATCATCGGGGCCGGCACCGCCGGGCTGGCGACTGCTGCCTTACTGGCCCGGCAGGGTCATGCCATCACGCTGATAGAGCGGGCACCTGCGTTGGAGCCGGTGGGGGCTGGCCTGCTATTACAGCCCAGCGGACTCGACGTCCTTAAGGGAATGGGGCTTTATCAGGCCATGTGTGGCTACGGTGCCAATGTCGACGCACTGGTGGGGCATACCTGTTCCGGCCGCGCCATCATGAACAGCCACTATCGCCCTCTTGGCGGGCAGGCCCACGGGCTGGGCATCCATCGGGCCAGCCTCTGCCATGTGCTGGATAGTCACCTGCAAACACTGCCGCACCAACGCCGCATGGGCTGCACCGTTATCGCCGTGGACACCCAAGCACACCAGACCCTGGTCACCCTTGAAGACAACCAACGCACGGACGTGCTCGCCTTTGATGCGGTGCTAATCGCCAACGGCAGCCACAGCCAGCTGCGTCCCAGCGACTGGACTCGCTACGACCGCCTTTACCCTTGGGGTGCCATGTGGGCCATGGTGCCCATTGCAGCCCCTTTTGATGTGCCTCAGCTACAGCAACGCTATCACCGGGCCAGCGCCATGGCCGGCATCCTTCCCACCGGTTGCCGCCCGGATCAACCGGATACCCCCCTGGCCAGTTTTTTCTGGAGCCTGCCCGTCACTGAAATGGCTAGCTGGCAGCAACCCGACTTTGCCTGTGCCCCTTTTGAGAAATGGCGAAACGCCCTGCATGAGTTCTGGCCGGAGCTGGACTCGGTGCTAACACCTCTGACCCAGGCACACCAGCTGACCCCCGCCACCTACCGCGATGTGATCATGCATCAGTGGGGAGAAAACCGGCTCGGCGTGATTGGCGACGCCGCCCACGCCATGAGCCCCCAGTTGGGCCAGGGCGCCAATATGGCCCTGCTCGATGCCTGGGCCTTGGGCGAAGCCATGCAGCAGTCGGACAACTGGAATGACGTCTGGGCGCATTATCACCAGCAGCGCGGGCCGCACATTCGCTTCTACCAGCGCATGAGCCGCTGGCTGACACCGGCCTTTCAATCCCATAGCCGCATCATCGCCACCGGCCGCGACATGCTGTTCCCGCTGATGGCGCAGGTTCCCTGGCTACGGCTGCAAATGGCAAAAACCGTCGCCGGCCTGAAAACCGGACTGCTGCGTTAACGCATTCCTGAAAAGGGAGCTTATCCGGTGACGATCAGCACGCTGGCGGCATCAGTCCTCGCCAGCGTGCTGATGCCGCCACTGGCTGGGCGTCATGCCCATCCAGACCTTGAACGCACGGGTAAAATTGGCCGGGTCGGTAAAGCCCAGCAACTCACTAATGCGCTGAATTTCCACATCGGAACTGCCCAGCAGGTGGCGACTGTCCCGGCGCCGGGCTTCTTCCAGCAGAGACTGGAAGCCCTGGCCTCTTTCCTGCAATCGGCGGCGCAATGTACGGGATGTCAGGTGTAGATACTCGGCCAGCTGCTCCGGTGTCGGATAGCCGTGCGCACCCAGCACCAAAAGCTCACGCACTTGACGCAGCAGGGTATCACCGGGGGCCATCAAGGTACTTTCCCGCTCACACTGGGCCAGGGCCTGACTCAACGCTTCCGGATTGGCGGTAGCCAGCGGACTATCCAGCCACTGCACCGCTTCCGGCGCCCAAATACCCGCCCTAGCCTGGCGATAACGCACAGGCACCGCCCCGTCATCCATGGCCCGACCAGCGGTTGGCGGCTCGCCCTGCAGCCAGATTTCCGGCACTAGGGACAGATCAGGAAGAATAAACTGCATGCCACTGGCCATGCTGCCCAGCATGGAACTGAGCAGCACATCGCGTACCGCAGCGGGCAACACCACTTCCGGCACCAACTCGAAGAACAGCCCACCGCGCTCCTCCTTGACGCTGAGAACGACACTGCGATCCCGCAAATGCCAGAACCGCTCCAGCAGGCCAATCGCTTCGCGGGCATTGCCCGCACACATAAGGACATAACCCAGGCTTCCATGGGCGGTCAGCGGCATACGCTGCCCCACATCCAGGCCAATGCCGGTATCACCCGTCAACGCGGCGGCGGCGGCAAACACTTGCACTGTCTCCTGCAAGGACACCCGGGCAGACGGATCGTCCAGCAAGGTCGCAGAGACCCCCGCACCGGAGAGCAGAGCCTCACGAGAAACCTCTCGCTGCTCCGCCACATCCGCAAACATACGCACGTAGGTCACCGACTGGTTCCGTTGCCGAGTCCAGTCAGGGGAATGCGTCCAGTCGATTGTCGGTACAATTTCAGGCAATATGGCCACCGATGACAAGTGCTTTGTCCGCCCAGCATCTCACGCCACCCCAGCCCTCGCCAGTACCGTGTAGGCCAAAGTTGCAACGTATTCCTTTCGCCAGGAGGCTCACTATGAATGCACCGGCAAAACACCTTCACAACAACCCGACCGATGCGCGTCCCGCCATGGTGATTCCCACCGTCCGCCAACCGGAGTTCGACCTGGCCGACGATGTGCCCAAATACTGGTGGGATAATGACCCGCTGAAGACGCTACTACTCGGCGCCTTGTCCGCCAGCTTTCCCGCCGGGGAGCGATTTTTCATCGATTCCGTTCGCCACTTTCAGGACCAAATCAGTGACCCGGAACTGAAAAAAGCCGTACGGGCCTTTATCGGCCAGGAAGCTCACCACTCCAAAGAGCACAAGTTGCTTAACGGTTATCTGGAAGAACGCGGCGTCGGCCTTGGCCGGCTGGACCGTGAAATACAGGCCTTCATGGACTGGATGCGTAAGAACCTGTCACCGGAACGGCAGCTCGCCCACACCGTCGCAGTGGAACACTTCACGGCATTGATGGCAGAGGAGTTCTTGCTCAAATATGACACTCTGGACGAGATGGACCCGCGTATGGCAGCTATCTGGGCTTGGCATGCCATCGAAGAATCCGAACACAAAGCGGTGGCGTTTGATGTGTACAAACACATCGGCGGTAGCGAATTTACCCGCATCACGGAAATGGCTCTGGTGAGCGTTTTATTCCCGCTGTTTTCTACCCTCCATCTGACCCAACTGATGAAGGAACAGGGCGAGCTGACCAATATAAAATCCTGGCTGAGTGGCCTCAATTACCTGTGGGGGAAACCCGGCGTATTCCGTAAGCTGCTGCCGTCCTACTTCAAGTTCTACAGCCCCCGCTTCCACCCGTGGCAACACGATGCCCGCAACCTGGTGGAAAAGGCGAAGAAAAAATGGCTGGGTAACTGGGCCTGATTTTCAGGCTGCCAGAGGCCAAACGCCGGATGCTTGGCGCTTAAAAACACACACCCGCAAAGGGTTACGTTTTAATGCATCAAGCGTCTGGCGTTACGCACAACAACCTTATTTCACCTCGACCAGATCAAAGCTCTGCTTGATCTTGCCGCCCTCACGAATCGAGGTAAGCACGTTATTCAACCGCGTCGGGTCAAAGGCTTGGGTTTGCAATTTGGCGATTTCAATATAGAGATTGGTGGCGGCCAGCACGTTACTAGACACATTCTGGTCACTGTGAACTACCCCAAAGCTCACATCAGGACCAATCAAGTCGATGGTTTTGTTATCCAACAAGACCGTATCGAACTCCGACACTAGCGCATGAGTAACGGTGTACTTTCCCGCTGGCGTGGTGATCACTTGGGGGGTTTCAAATTTAATTTTTTCTCGTGATTTCAGATAAGTGCCTGGCGCCGCTACCGCCATGGGCAAGGCAAGCCCGAACCGTACCGATTTCGCCTTGGCAGACTTCACGTTGCCCTCTTTATCAATAACAAATTGCCGTCGCAAACCCGGCTCCATGCCCAGCGCCATAATCCGCCCAGTTTCATCCTGCCAGGACAGGCCGACTTCATAGCCGTCATCAAATTCCTGGAGCACTTCCCAGATCATAATCTGATGGCCTCGGGCAGGATTTTTGACAATAGACTTGTCACCCACCTTGGCATTTTCATGGATATAAACGTGATCCGGCGCTTTCATCGCTGCCACCATGGGCACTTCCAGCAGAGAGCAACCCTGCATCAGCGCCAGCATGGAAACCCCTGTCACGCAGGCAATACGACCCCGTGTCATTAATCTCATCCCTTCCCCCCATTCATAATGCGCTGCTGCGCTGGAAAGATAACACTACCGTATAATTGTGCATTTCTGCGTTAATTTTTGGTTCATCTTGTATGAAGTAGAGGAATAGACACGACCCGCCCGCGACAGGCCCCAACGTGAACGCCTGCGAATCGCGGATATTCACATGGATAGAATAGGTGGGTCGCGAAGACGCGGACATGCCCCGCCAGCTTAAAAAGCCGGGGCTAAATTTATTTTTTAGTGCCAGGTTGTAAGGTCACCGGCTGAGCCAGCGCATCCGTGGCTTCTGGCGGCTTGGCATCGAGGTCTTTCTGGGCGCCGCAGGCAACACACTCCATCCACTGCCTGTCGCCATCGATGATGCGTTGAATCTTGTCCATCTGCCCACATTCCGGGCAGGTTGCTCCGGCGATAAATTGGCGTTTCATAACATCTCTCCGCTTAACGAATAACGCCCGATGCCGGACGCATTGTCGTCAGGCAACGGGCGTTCGGCATCAAGCGTTTCATCCATTAATGCCGCAATGACGCAGCAGCGGCTCTACGCTGGGTTCGCGACCCCGGAAGGCTTTGAACAGCTCCATGGGTTCGCGGCTGCCCCCCTTGGCAAGAATTTCCGTGCGGAACGCGCGCCCGGTTTCTTCGTTGAATTCGCCTTCCTCTTCAAACCGGGAATAGGCATCCGCCGACAGTACTTCCGCCCATTTATAGCTGTAGTAACCCGCCGCATAGCCGCCGGCAAAAATATGTCCAAAGCTGTTGGGGAAACGGTTGAACGCCGGCGGTTGAATCACCGCAACTTGCTCACGCACTTCCTTCAATACCTGATAGATATTCATTCCCGGCTGGTACTCAGCGTGAATGCGCATGTCGAACAGAGAAAATTCGATCTGCCGCACCATCTGCATGGCACCCTGAAAGTTTTTCGCAGCGAGCATTTTTTCCAGCTTTTCTTTCGGTAGTGGCTCTCCGCTTTCGTAATGGCCGGAAATCAGTGCGATACCGTCTTCAGTCCAGCACCAGTTTTCCAGGAACTGGCTGGGTAGCTCGACCGCATCCCAGGCCACCCCATTGATCCCGGAAATACCGGACACATCCTGCTCGGTAAGCATATGGTGCAGGCCATGGCCGAATTCGTGGAACAAGGTCACCACTTCATCGTGGGTCAACAGACCGGGCTTGCCACCGGCAGGCGGGGCAAAGTTACAGGTCAAGTAGGCCACCGGTGTTTGCAGGCTGCCATCGGGTTGGCGACGACGAATACGTGCATCATCCATCCAGGCCCCACCGCGTTTGCCGGTGCGGGCATACATGTCCAGATAGAAAGCGGCACGCACGCTGCCGTCGTCATCCACCAGTTCGTAAAAGCGCACGTCTTCGTGCCAGGTATCCACATCCTTGCGTTGCTTGAACTGAATACCGAACAGCTTGCCCACCACCGAAAACATGCCATTGATGACCGTGTCCGCCGGGAACCAGGGGCGCAACTCTTCTTCCGAAATATCGTAGCGCGCTTCACGCAGGCGTTCGCTCCAGAAACCGATATCCCAGGGATTCAACTCGTCCGCACCCTGCTTCGCGGCAAACGCTTTCAGCTCCGCCAGTTCCTGTTCCGCTTGGGGCTTGGCACGTTTCGCCAGGTCGTCGAGAAACTGGACGACTTCATTCACATCCCGGGCCATTTTTGTGGCCAGGGATTCTTCCGCGTAGTTGGCAAAGCCCAGCAGCTGGGCTTGCTGATGCCGCAGCGCCAGAATCTCGTCCATGATCGCCGCATTATCAAACTGGTTCGCCTGAGGCCCCTGATCAGAGGCTTTGGTGGTCCAAGCCGTGTACATCTCTTTGCGCAATTCCGCGTTTTTACAGTGACTCATCACGGCGATAAAAACCGGTGCATCCAGCGTCAATAACCAACCCTCTTTTTCCTCGGCATTAGCGCGATCTGCCGCACCGGCCTTGGCACTGTCGGGCAAACCATCGAGCTCGCCTTCATCGGTGATGTGTTTGCTCCACGCCTGGGTGGCATCAAGCGTGTTGTCGGAAAATTGGCTGGTCAGTTCAGACAACCGTTTGGAGTTGGCCATGTACTTGGCTTTTTTTCCGTCGGGCAGGTCCACCCCGGAGAGGCGGAAGTCACGCAGGGTGTTGTCGATATCCTTCTGCTGAGCTTCACTCAGGGTTGGCCATTGCTCGCTATCGCGCAGCGCTTGGTAGGCCGCACAAAGCGCTGCATTCTGCCCTACCTCGGTGCCATATTCGCTGAGCAGCGGCAGGCAGCTGTTGTAGGCATTACGCAGAGTTTCGTTCTGCGCCACGGCATTCAAGTGGCCGGCCGGGCCAAAGGCCTTGCCGAGACGATCATCTTCCTGATCCAGCGCCGCAACCAGGTGCGCGTAATCGAAGTTACCTTCAGCCAACACCTGTTCAATCCGGACACGACCCTCGGCCACCAGCTGCTCCACGGCGGGGAGAACCTGTTCAGGCTGGATATCGGAAAAAGGGGGAAGTGCGGGGTAATCAATCAGCGGATTGTTGCTCATGGGTATCCTGTCCTGCTCTGGGTTCAGCGTATGTCTGCGCCGGCGGCTGCCGGTGACGGGTAGTTTCGTCCGGCTGCAGCAGCGTCTGGAATATCAGCCACTTGCTTAGCAGAAAAACGCCAAGCAAGATCAGTATGGCTATCAGTATATGACCGGGGGGCTTGTTCATGGGCCTCCCTGACGATGAATTTCAGCTATCGAGTGTATCAGTGATGGGGATTCGCCGCTTTGAAGACAAGGCCCCACAGCTAGGGGAACGGGTATTTGTGGATGAGGACGCCACTGTCATTGGCGATGTCATTCTGGGCGATGATTGTTCCGTCTGGCCCAAGGCGGTGATCCGCGGAGACATGCATGCCATCCGTATCGGTGCTCGCGTCAGCATTCAGGACAACGCCGTGCTGCACATTACCCATGACTCCACCTTCAACCCCGGCGGCTTCGCGCTGCAGATCGGGGACGATGTGACCCTCGCTCACCAGGCCATGCTGCACGGCTGTACCTTGGGCAACCGGGTAATGGTGGGCATGCAGGCGATCATCATGGATGGCGCCATCGTAGAAGACGACGTGATCGTCGCCGCCGGCTCCCTGGTCGGGCCCGGCAAGCGACTGGAAAGCGGCTATCTGTATCGCGGCCAGCCTGCGCGACAGGCGCGCCTGCTCACCGAGGAGGAGCGCGCCTTTTTGCCCTATGTGGCGGGCAACTATGTTCGCCTGAAAGACCGGTATTTAAAAAGCAGCGGCTAGCGACGAGCGTCCAGCTGCCAGAAAAACATTAAGTCGGCTGTAGGAGCACCTCTTGAGGTGCTCCTACAGCCGCTTCGTAAAAATCACCGATCTCGAGGAATTTTTCCGGTTTTGCCTATCTTTTTTTCGTAGCTCGTAGCTCGTAGCTCGTAGCTCGTAGCTCGTAGCTCGTAGCTCGTAGCTCGTAGCTCAAATTTGCCACATGAAAGACATGTTGCCGAAGCTGAAGGGGTCGTCGCTGCTACGCAGGGGCGAGGTGGAGCTTTGTAATGTGAGGGTGAAAGAGAAGCTGTCCCAGTGAACGCCCCCACCTACGACCAGGCCCAGCACACCGTCGCGGGCTTCCACGGCATATTCCTCGGCATGAGTTTCCAGGTAGGAGTAGCCGATGTATTCACCGAAGCTGGCCACAAAGGCTTCCCAGCCAAAGCCACTGCCATCGAACAAGCCCACCAGCGAACCGGCGGTACCGATACCCGCATAATCGGGAATGAAGTTGCGTGGCAGGTTGCGGCCCACGCGCAGAAAACCGCCGGCTGTTGCCGTGCCATGAAAGTTGTTGGCATCCACGCCCCAGGCATACCCCAGCTCACCCTGCAGGCCGCTGTCTGACTGAAATTGATGAAAGCGCCGGGCATTAATAAAGTAGGCACCACCAATCAGGTCTGTGCCTAACTGATTATCCCAGCCTTGCGGCTCGCTGGAGCCGGTGATCTTGTGCACCAGCTTCTGGCTCTGCTCCGCCCCGGACTCCGGGCCAACCACACCCAGGCGAACGCCATAGCCAAACAGGCTGTCTCCGTTCCAGCTGAACAATCCCATTTCCAGATTGCTATATCCCACATAAGGAAGATCAGCATAATTTGGCGTGCGCTGGCTAATGTCTTCCGGGGTAATCATGACCTGCTCCAAACTGAACGTCAGGGCATGCTTTTCATCGCTGAGGCTGATACCCGGCAAGGGGGACAAGGTGCTCGCCAAGCCGCAGGTGAAGCTATCATTGCGCTCGCAGTGGTCGTGGGCATCTCCCACCCAGCTGATTCGCACCCCATTGGTGTACTGCCCGTCGGCACCGACAAACAGATCGTTATCCCAGGAAAAACCCAACGTGGACGCCATCGCGGCCACAGGCAACACACCCGCCAAAAGCAGAACGAAACGCAGAGACATACCTCACCCAGTATCAACGAGCCCCAAGGCACGCAATGCGATAAAACGAACTAGAAGCGCCAGCGACGCTGCATGACAAGAAACGCGAACGACGCCGACCAGGTAATGAGGATCAAGCCGTTCAAGGCCTCCACTCCAGCAATCAGGCGCAGCGTTCCCACCGGAAACAAATCCCCCAAGCCCAGGGACGTATAGCAGGCGGCGGAAAAATACAGATGATCCAGAAAACTGCCGTTTACTGCACCACCGATACTCATGGCCGTATCCCCCACATCCAGAAGCAGATAGACCCAGGCATAGAGCGTAATTTCGACCATGTGTGCGGCAAACATGGCGATCACCACTACCAGAATTTCACCCCGGAAATTCGGCCAGCGTTTAAGCAAGCGGGACAGGCCAGCCAACGTCCAGTAATGCAACGTCACCGTGGTCAACACCATAGCCAGGCTGACCGCGGAGGCATACATCACTTCGAACATGACCGTACTGTCTGTCATGACTATCGCAGCGATGCCATGACAGGGGCGGTATCCGGTCGCCAGCCACGCCAGATTTCAAAGGCTTCGGCGGCTTGTTCGACCAGCATGCCCAGCCCATCTGCCGTGGCCGAGGCACCCTGCTGTTCTGCCCAGCGCAGGAACGGGGTTGGCTCATTGCCGTAGACCATGTCGTAGGCCACCGCCCCCTCCGCAAGTAATCCGTCCGGGAGGGCTGGCATGTCACCGTGCAAGCCAGCGGAAATCGCATTGATCACCAGATCAAACTGCCCCATAAGATTATCCAGGCCACCGCCCAACACGGGCGGCCCTTCACCTTTCATCACGTTACCCGCCAAGGTTTCCGCTTTCTCTTTGGTGCGATTGGCAATGCGCAACAACGTCGGCTCTTCCGCCAGCAACGGCCCCAGCACACCGCGCACGGCGCCACCCGCGCCCAGGATCAACACCCGCTTCTTACGAATCGGCCAGCCCTGGTTGTCACGGATATCCTTCACCAACCCGGCGCCATCGGTATTGTCACCGTGCAATTGGTCACCATCCCACCACAGCGTGTTCACCGCACCGGCCTGATCCGCCCGCTCGGTAATGGCATCGCACAATGCAAAAGCCTGCTCCTTAAAGGGCACGGTGACATTGGCGCCCAACCCGCCAGCCTCACGGAAGGCCTGCACAGCGCCGGCGAAATCATCCAGCGGCGCTTCGCGCTTTTCATACTGTACCGCGTCACTGCGCTGAGCAGCAAACCCATGGTGAATATCCGGGGAGCGGGAATGATTCACCGGGTTGCCAAAGACACAATACAACGCCGCACTCGATGCGGTTTTCTCAGCGGTCATACCCACTCCCGGTGAATCAGAAATTTCTGGTAAAGCGCAATCTCATCACTGCCCGGCTCCGGGTGATAATCATAATCCCAGCGAACCAGTGGCGGCAGTGACATCAAGATGGACTCGGTGCGGCCCCCGGATTGCAGCCCAAAGATAGTGCCCCGGTCATAGACCAGGTTGAACTCCACATAACGGCCCCGGCGATACAACTGGAACTGGCGCTCCCGTTCGCCATAGTCATGGCCTTTACGCCGCGCCAGAATAGGTTGGTAAGCTGGCACAAAGGCATCACCAACGCTGCGCATCAACGCGAAGCTGGTATCGAAATCAAAGCGATTCAGATCGTCAAAGAACAGCCCGCCCACACCGCGCGGTTCATCACGATGCTTGATATAAAAGTAGTCGTCACACCAGGCTTTAAATTCCGGGTAGATCTCACTGCCAAACGGCTCGCAGGCAGCCTTGGCGGTTTGGTGCCAGTGCACCACGTCTTCTTCAAAACCATAGTACGGTGTCAGATCGAACCCGCCACCAAACCACCACACCGGGTCTTCACCGTCTTTTTCCGCCACGAAAAAACGCACATTGGCGTGGCTAGTGGGCGCATAGGGGTTTTTCGGATGAATCACTAGCGACACACCCATGGCCTGAAAACTGCGGCCTGCCAGTTCAGGGCGAGCCGCCGTGGCAGACGGTGGCAACTGGTCACCAAAGACATGGGAAAAATTCACTCCGCCTTTCTCGATCACCGCGCCATTTTCCAGCACCCGGCTACGGCCACCCCCGCCCTGCTCGCGCTCCCAGCTGTCTTCCCGGAACGTGGCTGTGCCATCTTCTGCCCCCAGTGCGTCGCAGATACGGTCCTGCAGATCCAGCAGGTAGTCTTTCACCGCCTGCAGTGAAACCTCTGACATGGTGCTTTCCCCGGATGCGGTCGGTGTGTTCACGGGCGCAAGACGCGCCCGCTTTCCAGATCAATAATGGTAGAGGGTTTGCTCCCCTGGTCACAGGCGCCGCTGACAATAAAGTCGAGTTGATCACCCAGCTGGCGGGCCACCTGATAGCGATTGCGCGCCGCCGGGCGACCACTGATGTTGGCGCTGGTAGAAATGATGGGTTGTCCGGCCAGCTGACATAACTGGCGAGCCAGAGGGTGGTCCGGCACGCGCACGGCTACTTTGCGGTGCTGTCCGCGCACCCAAACGGGTAAGCGATCACTGGCATCAATCAGGTAGGTCACCGGCGCCGGCCACTGCGTTTGTAATTGCGCAGACTGCGCCTCGGTCAGTGATAGATAGGGCGCCAGCTGAGCCAGGCTCTCCCCGATCAGGATCAACCCCTTACTCACTGGGCGCTTTTTGATGGCCAGCAACTGCATCACCGCGTCGCGGTTAAACGGATCGCAGCCCAAGCCGTAGACGGACTCCGTGGGGTAGGCGACCACGCCGCCCGCCTGAATGATCTGTGCCGCACTGTGCAGGTGCTGATCCATGACAACGCCCTGAAAGCAAAAGCGGCAAATTACCCTGCACAGCCCGGCGACTCAAGTCTGCCGATCAGCAGGCGGCTTAGGCTTCGCTGACCTGGCGCTTCAGATAACCGCCCGCCACGCGCTCCACCCAGCCTTCCAGTTCCAGATCCGCCAGCTGGCTAGCCAACTCGGACATGGACAAACCGGTACGTTCCTGCAACACATCCAGGGGATTCAGGCCGCTGGTCAGGTGAGCCAGCAAGTCGGGGGCCTCATAATGAATGCCGCAGGCTTCCACGCTACGCTGAAAGTCGCCAAAGGCCTGGAAAATATCGTCCACAGATTCCAACCAGCTGGCGCCATCGCGCAGCAACTGGTGGCACCCCTTGCTCAGCGGGTTGTGGATGCTACCGGGAATGGCGAACACTTCACGGTTCTGGGACAAGGCCGTACGCGCAGTAATCAGCGAGCCACTCTTGATCGCCGCCTCCACCACGATGGTGGCGAGGCTAAGCCCACTGATAATGCGATTGCGCATGGGAAACTGGGCAGGAAGAGGCCGCGACCCCGGGGCAAATTCCGACACCAGCGCACCGCCATTTTCCACGATTTGGCTGGCCAACAGGCCATTGCGGGGCGGGTAAATGCAATCCGGGCCGCTGCCCATTACCGCCACCGTGCGCCCGGCACTGACTGCACCACGATGGGCGGCCGCATCGATGCCAAGCGCCAGGCCGCTGACAATCACAAAGCCACTCGCGGCCAGCTTGCGGGCAAAACGGCGGCTGTTATCAATACCGTCCGCAGAAGCATTGCGCGCCCCCACCATGGCCAGCGACGGCGCGTTCAGTGCCTCCACGCTACCACGCACGGCAATCACGCCGGGGGCATCGTTGATTTGCGCCAGTAACGGCGGGTAGTCCGCATCACCCAGCGCAACCCAGCGCCAACCCTGCTCACGCAGTTGCTCGTAATAAACGGGGAGATTGCCGGTATTGTCCAGCAGCCGGGCGCGCTCTTTCAGGCCGGCGGGCAGCAGGGGAAGAAAATCAGACACCGGTGCAGACGCGATCCGGTGCTGTTGCAGTGCGCGGCCCAGGGCCGCTGAAGACGGGGAAAACAACGCCTGCAACAGCAGGCGTTTAAATTGTCCGTCCATTCGCCCACCTCCTTGTGTGCGTTGGAATATGGCCAAACACCAAATTGTTGACGGCCACGTCTGCGAGAACGCCCTTTCCAAGGATGGAAAGGGCGTTCTCGCAGAGCGTCAGGCTTTCGGCATCAAGCGTGCAGCGTACTACCTATCAGTAACTGCCCGCCGGGCTTTCAGCAATGTCGTGCATATAAATAGGGCGTGTGGACTCCATGATCAAACCATAGCTGACCTTGTCGAACACCCGGAAGATCACCATAGAACCGGTTTTCTCGCGGGGCAGCTGGACCATGTCGCCCTGCTGGCGATCACGGACCGTTTCACCCTGGCCGTAGATATCCAGCACGTTGCCTTCTTTCAGGCCATCACGCAGACCCTTGTTGATCACCACCACGTCATTGCGCGCGACGCTGTTGAGGCGATCAAAGAAGCGAATCACTTTCGCCTCAATCTTGGTATCCGGTGCAGACGGGTACAACACTGCACGCACGCGGCGATCTTCCGTGGAGAACAGGCGATCATCGATGCGAAGGTCTTCACTGGAGTCGGTGACCCGCAGGGTAATCATGTCGTCATCGTGGCTGGCTACCCGGCCCAGGCCGATCTGGCGAGCTTCGTAGCCCAGCACTTCATTGGTATCCGGGTCCACATACTGCTCACCGGTGCGGTAAAATCCGTACCCTTGATCCAGGTCTTCCCATTTCGTCGCGGTATCGCGAGCGTAAACGGTATCACCTTCACCAAAGATCACACGGCGATCGCGGCCACCCACCACGTAGGGAGCTTCGACAATTTCCTGACGATCCACCACCAGCCCTTCCTTCAGGTAGGACTGAATCGCACTGGCAGGAATGGCAGGAATGGCTTCGTCATTGGCAATTTCACGCACCCGCGGGGTGAGTTTCACTGTACCATTGGACATCACGGTCTCTTCCACGCCCCGTTTCACCGACAGGCGCGGCTCACCGTCAACGTAGGAAAGGCGGATTTCGTCACCGGGATAGATCAAGTGAGGGTTACTGATTTCCTCATTAATCTGCCAGATTTCTGGCCATTGCCACGGTTCTTGCAGAAAACGGCCGCTGATATCCCAAAGGGTATCGCCGTTTTTCACGAAATACTTGCTGGGGTGCCCATCTTTGAGCACCACCGCTGCGGAGGCCATACCGGACACCGCCAGCACCAGGCCAAAGGTCAAGGCGCGCTGGACCGATTTCATCATCATCGGATTCCTTTTATCATTATTGGACTCATCCCCGAGAGCGACCGCGATCCTTTATTGTAGACGCGGTTCCTTTTGGATATTAGCAATGCGATCATATATTTAGCAACCGAAATTCGAGTACTACCGCAACTTCTGAGAAGGTACATGGCTAAACTGGAAATACTGGAATTCCCGGATCCCCGACTACGCACAGTAGCAAAGCCGGTGGAAAAGGTAGATGACGAGCTTCGCAAACTGATCGACGACATGTTCGAAACCATGTACGCCGCCCCCGGCATTGGCTTGGCCGCCAGCCAGGTAAACGTGCATAAGCGTCTGTTAGTGATGGATTTGTCCGAAGAGCACAATGAGCCCATGGTGTTCATCAACCCGCAGATCACCCCGCTCACCGATGAGCTGGCGCCCTATGAAGAAGGCTGCCTGTCGGTGCCCGGCTTCTACGAAAAGGTGAAACGCGCGGCCCGGGTACGAATTAATGCCCTGGACCGGGACGGCAACGCTTTCGAAATGGAAGCGGACGAACTGCTCGCCACCTGCATCCAGCACGAGATCGATCACCTGGACGGCAAACTGTTCGTGGACTACGTCTCCCGGCTCAAGCGTGACCGCATCAAGAAGAAGCTGGAAAAGATCCACCGCCAGCAGGGCTGAGAAAGCTCGCCGAGTTTCGAGTTTCGAGTTTCGAGTTTCGAGTTTCGAGTTTCGAGTTTCGAAGAGCAAAGCCCGGAAAAATGGCTTAGCCAAGGTTTTCGCTTCTCGTCACTCGTCACTCGCTTCTCACCCACCGTCTTAAACTATTCAGAGGCCGCTCATTGAAACCCTTACGCCTTGCCTTCGCCGGCACCCCCGATTTCGCCGCCGCCAGCTTGCAGGCCGTGCTGGATAGCGATCATCAGGTTGTGGCTGTCCTCACCCAGCCCGATCGCGCTGCCGGGCGCGGTAAAAAAGTACAGCAAAGCCCGGTGAAGCAGCTGGCCGCGCAGCATGACATTCCCGTGCTGCAGCCGGAAAACCTGAAGGGTGAAGACATTCGCCAGCAATTACGCGACCTGAACCTGGATGCCCTTGTGGTGGTGGCCTACGGCCTGATCATTCCCCAGGCCGTGCTGGACATCCCCCACCTTGGCTGCCTGAACGTGCACGGCTCACTATTGCCCCGCTGGCGCGGCGCCGCGCCCATTCAACGGGCCATCACCACTGGCGACACAGACACCGGCAACACCATCATGCAGATGGAAGCCGGGCTCGATACCGGCCCCATGCTACTTAGCGAAGTCCTGCCCATCGGCGAGAGTGAAACCGGCGGTGAATTGCACGACCGGCTAGCCGCCCAGGGCGCTCGCCTTCTGGTGACTGTATTGCAGGACCTGGAACACTACCTGGAAAACGCCACGCCACAGCCCGACGAAGGCGTTACCTATGCCCACAAACTGAGCAAGGCCGAGGCACGGCTGGATTTTCGCCTGCCCACCCGCGCCCTCTACAACCGCATTCGTGCCTTCAACCCTTTCCCGGTGAGCTGGGTACCACTGAACGGCCAGCCCATGCGCATCTGGCAGGCCAGCGAAAGCCCCGAGCCAGGGCAGGAAAACGATGAACCGGGGCATATTTTGCGCGTGGACGACGCCGGCATCCATGTGGCCACCGGCGATGGCACCCTGATCCTGGAGGAGCTGCAATTGCCCGGCAAACGGCGCATGGCAGCGTCCGATCTGCTACGCGGCAACCCGGATCGATTCCAGCCAGGCGAACCGCTGGGCGATGCCATTACAGATGAACAGGGTGATCAACGTGACCACGCCTGACCCGCGCCTCAGCGCCGTGCGCGCCCTGAACCGGGTACTACCCGGCAAGGGCGACGGCGAAAGCCTGCGCGAAGTGCTGCGCGACTTTCCCCTACAAGGGAGCGACGGCGGCCAGATGCGCGATATCTGCTTCGGCGTCTGCCGCCACCTTCGCCCCCTCAACCACTGGCTTAACCAGCAGCTTTCCAAACCCCTCAAACCCAGCGCCCAACCGGTGCGGCTGGCCCTGCTGGCTGGCCTCTACGAGCTATGGTTCAGCGAACGCCCGGCCCACGCCATCGTTAACGCCTACCCTCAGCTGTGCCGCAAACTCAAAGCCCCCTGGGCCGCCGGCCTTAGCAATGCGGTGTTGCGCAAAGCCAGCCAGATCACCGTTGAACAAGCCTTGGCCGAAGCGCCCGCGAATATCCAGCTGAGCCTGCCCGACTGGCTGTTCAAACGCTGGCAGCACGACTGGCCCGCCAACGCCGACGCCATGGCTCGCGCCAACCTGTACACACCCCCGTTCACCCTGCGAGTGAACCGCCAGCAGCAACAACGGGCCGACGCCCTCTCCGCCCTGGGCGAAGGCGCGCGTGCCGGCAGCGTGACCCCTTACAGCATTTATCTACAGCCGGCCCGGCCCGTGCTCCAGCTACCCGGCTTTGACCAAGGCGCCCTGTCGGTGCAGGACGAAGCCGCCCAGCTACCCGCCGAATTACTGCAGGCCCCGCCCAACGGCCGTATTCTCGATGCCTGCGCCGCACCCGGTGGCAAAACTGGCCAACTGCGTGAAAAATTCCCCGAGGCAGACCTCACCGCCCTGGAGCTGGAAGGCAAACGGCTGATGCGCATCCGCGAGAACCTGGCGCGGCTGGGCACCGATGTCACCCTGCTACAAGGCGACGCCAGCGATCCGCAATCTTGGTGGGACGGCACCCCCTTCGATGCCATCCTGCTGGACGCACCCTGCTCCGCCACCGGCATTCTGCGCCGCCAGCCGGACGTGAAATGGCACCGCAAGGGCTCTGACATCGCCCCACTGGTTGATTTACAAGCGCGCATGCTGGATGCACTATGGCCGCTGCTCAAACCCGGCGGCATGCTGGTGTATGCCACCTGTTCGGTACTGCGCGACGAGAACGACCATCAGGTCCGTGACTTCCTGCAGCGCCAGCCACAGGCCCGGGATGTGACGCCACGGCCGGAAGGGGCCACAATGGTGGACGCAGGGTGGCAGCTGTTCCCGGAACAACACGGCCCGGACGGTTTCTACCTAGCTTGCCTGCGTAAAGAATCGGGGGCCCGACTCAGTTCATGAAAATTATTATTCTCGGTGCTGGCCAGGTGGGCGGCACTCTGGCCGAAAACCTGGCCAATGAACGCAACGACATCACGGTCATCGACACCGATGATGAACGCCTGCGCGAGCTGGGTGACCGCCTGGATATCGGCACCGTGCGCGGTATGGGCTGCTACCCGGCCGTGCTCAAGGAAGCCGGCGCCGAAGATGCGGACATGCTAATCGCAGTGACCAACTCTGACGAGGTCAACATGATCGCCTGTCAGGTGGCCTACTCCCTGTTCCGCACCCCCTCCAAGATTGCCCGCATTCGCACCGCCCACTACACCAGCCGCTCGGAAAAACTGTTCAACGAAAACGCGCTGCCCATTGATGTGATCATCAGCCCCGAACAAGTGGTGACCGACTACATCAAGCGCCTGATCGAACATCCCGGCGCCCTGCAGGTCGTTAATTTCGCCGGCGGCCGAGTGCAACTGGTAGCGGTGCGCGCCTACTACGGCGGCCCGCTGGTAGGGAACGAGCTGCGCGAACTGCGCAAGCACATGCCCAACGTGGATACCCGAGTCGCCGCTATTTTCCGCCGTGGCCGGCCCATCATCCCGGAAGGCAATACCGTTATCGAAGCCGACGATGAAGTCTTCTTCATCGCCGCTAAAAACGATATCCGTGCGGTAATGAGTGAGCTACGTCGGTTAGAGCATAACTACAAACGCATCGTGATCGCCGGCGGCGGTAACATTGGTTACCGGCTGGCCAAAACCATTCAGCATCGTTACAACGTCAAAGTCCTCGAGCGCATGCCAAAACGTGCGGAATGGCTGGGCGAGAAACTGCACCAGACAGTAGTCCTGCAAGGGCTGGCTACCGACCGTGACGAACTGCTCAAGGCCAACATCGAAAACACCGATGTATTCTGCGCGCTCACCAACGACGACGAAGCCAACATCATGGCCTCGCTGTTGGCCAAACGGCTGGGCGCCCGCAAAGTCATGACGCTGATTTCCAACCCGGCCTACGTGGACCTGGTACAAGGCCACGACATCGACATCGCCATCTCTCCCCAGCAATCTACCATCGGCAGCCTGCTCAGCCATGTGCGCCGGGGCGATGTGGTCAACGTCTATTCATTGCGCCGGGGAGCGGCGGAAGCCATCGAGGCTATCGCCCACGGCGATGCCAAGTCGTCCAAAGTAGTGGGCCGTGCCATCGATGAAATCGATCTGCCGGAAGGCACCACCATCGGCGCCGTGGTGCGCGGCGAGAAAGTACTGATTGCCCACGACCACGTGGTGATTGAACCGGACGATCACGTAATTCTGTTCCTGATCGACAAACGCCGCACCCGAGACGTGGAAAAGTTGTTCCAGGTCGGGTTTACGTTCTTCTGATGATGAGACACCAGATGCCGAACGCCCGGCGCTCGACGGAACAAACAAACCGCGCCTTTTCAACGTCAGGCGTCCAGCGCCCGGCGTCCGGCGTCTACTCTAACGAGGAGGCGCCATGCACTTCGCGTTAATCTCAAAAATTCTCGGCCTGCTGCTGGTGGTATTCAGCTTTACCATGATTCCGCCAGTGGCCGTTTCATACTGGTATCAGGAAGGGAGCGAAGCGCCTTTTCTGATTTCTTTTGTCATTACTTTGGCGCTGGGACTAAGCCTGTGGCTACCGTTCTTCCGGAACAAGGCAGAACTACAAACGCGAGACGGCTTTCTGGTAGTCACGCTTTTCTGGTCGGTACTTGGCGTCATCGGCGCTCTGCCACTAATCATCAGTGACGACGTCCCCGTCGGCTTCACCGACGCAGTATTTGAATCCGTCTCCGGACTCACCACCACCGGCGCCACCATTTTGTCCGGTATCGACTTCCTCCCCAAGTCCGTGCTCTTTTATCGCCAGCAATTACAGTGGCTGGGCGGCATGGGCGTAGTAGTACTGGCCGTGGCCATTCTGCCCATGCTCGGCATTGGCGGCATGCAACTCTACAAGGCCGAAATTCCCGGCCCAATGAAAGACACCAAGCTCACTCCACGCATTGCGGAAACCGCCAAGGCACTGTGGTTTATCTACCTGTTCATCACCATTGCCTGCGCACTGCTTTATTGGGCTTTTGGCATGACACTATTCGACGCCATCTGTCACAGTTTCAGCACCGTGGCCACTGGCGGCTTTTCCACTCACGACGCCTCAATGGCCTACTGGGACAACGCCCTCATCGACTGGACCGCCACACTGTTTATTCTCATTGGCGGGCTCAACTTTGCCCTGCACTTTGCCGTATGGCGGGGCCGCTCATTGCTTGCCTACCTGCGTGATCCGGAATTTCGCTTCTTCATCAGCCTGTTTCTGATTTACACCGCCATCATCACCGCCGGCCTACTGTTCTTTCATTATGATTTTGAAGTCGATGACGCACTGCGCCATTCTGCTTTCCAGGTCGCGTCGTTCAGCACCGGCACCGGGCTGACCAGCACCAACGCTGCCGCCTTCCCCGGTTTCATCCCCTATCTGCTGGTATTCACCAGCTTTATTGGCGGTTGCGCCGGCTCTACTGGCGGCGGCATGAAAGCCGTACGTGCAGCATTGGTATTCCATCACAGCATCCGCGAACTGCGCCGCCTGATTTACCCCAACGGCATGTTCGCCCTACGCTTCGGGCTGCAGTCCATTCCCGACCGAGTGCTGCAGGCAGTCTGGGGGTTCGTAGGGGTCTACATCACCATCTCTGTGATCTTCACCCTGCTGTTCACCATGACCGGCATGGACCTGGCCACCGCCGTCAGCGCCGTGGCCGCCAGCCTCAACAACCTGGGCGTAGGCATCGGCCAGGTGGGCGGCGGCTTCGCCAACATCACCGACAGCGCCAAGTGGATGATGACCGTCCTGATGGTCGCCGGCCGGCTGGAAATCTTTACCTTGTTGGTACTGTTCACGCCAATGTTCTGGAAACAATAAAGTAAGGTAAGGGAGTAACGCGAGGAAGTGTGAACCTCGCGAAGCGAGGGGCTTTCCAGCAGGCAGACTTCTTCCTGAGATAAAGTCGGACGCTTGCCTGGTAACCTCTTTCTGGCGATTAAAAAACAGGGGAAAGCTTCCACATTGCCCACAAATCAAAGGGCTTTCGGTTATTTCCTCTGGCACCGGCTATCAGGCGTCAGGTCCTCTCCTCAGTGAATTCGTCTGGCAAGACATCCAATCTTCACCATTTCTTAAATTCCGCGATGAACCACAAAAAAGCCCCGGCAATGCCGGGGCTTTTTAAAAAATCAATTTTCAACTATCCATTGCTGATAGCCTTCAAGCGATATTGTTGACTCGCTTGCTGTCACGGAACAGCTGGTCCAGCTCGCCTTCGTAATAGGCTTCCACCCGCGGGTTCATGACTTTTTTCCACAGCGGCGGGAACAGCGCCAACACATACATGGCAGCATAACCGGCCGGCAACTGCGGGCTTTCCTCATAGTGACGCAGCACCTGATAACGACGCTTGGCGTACGCATGGTGATCACTGTGACGCTGCAGCTGGAACAGAGCCAGATTGGTCAGCAGGTAGTTGGAATTCCAGCTGTGTGCCGGAGTAACCCGCTCAAAGCGCCCTTTGTCATTCACACGACGGTGCAGACCGTAGTGCTCAATGTAGTTGATGATTTCAAGAGCCAGCGCAGCAAAGAAACTCTGCCCCAGGAAGAACACCACACCCTGCCAGCCCCACAGCAGACCAAAGGTCACCGCAAACAGCGCGGAAATGCTGTACCACCAGATCAGCTCATTATAGACGCTGATATTTTTCTTGCCCTTACGCTCCAGGTATTTTTTCTCCAGGCTCCAGGCATTGATAAAGTTGTGTACAAACGCCTTTCCTAGGAAATTATACAGGGACTGATTATAACGGCTGGAAGAAGCATCATCCGGCGTGGACACATGAACGTGGTGACCGCGCACGTGCTCTACCTTGAACCCCGCATAGGTCACTGTTGACAGCAACAAGCCGCCCATCCAGTTTTCCACCTTGGGGTCTTTGTGGATCAACTCGTGCCCCAGGTTAATGGCAATGATACCGCCCACCGTACCAACAGAAACTATCCAGCCAATCTTGCCCAGCAGCCCATAATCGTTGGTCATAAAGACATGGCCTGCGTAAAACAGCCCACCAATCCAGACGCAACCCATGGCAATGGCAGATACCCGATAGAAGATTTCCTCACTCATGGTGGGAACCTGAATCTCTTCATTGGGGTTAGTGGGATCTTTACCCACCAGAAAATCCAGTATCGGCAGCAGCCCGAAGATAAAGGCGTACAAGAACCAGGCCCAATAATCCTGGGTCCCGCTTTCCACCCCCACATAAGCAGAAAAAGGCACCAGCGGAACCATAATGGCCCAGAAACTCAGGTAGCCGTATTTTTTCATTTTTAGCATTAAATCGGCATTCATATTCTCGAACATGGCTTACACCTCGCTAGTTCAAGCCAAACAGTAACAGTCATCAATGTGAAGGTCACATTATCCGTGATCTCCTGAATTGTCAAACAACTCAATTAATGACATATCTGCCCAAATTGCGGATAATAGCCCGCACGCCACACTCGCCTTACCAAGGACGCCACTATGTCGCTACAAGCGGTCAGCCTCAGCGAGCAAATCGCCCGACACCTGGGCGAACAGATCATTACCGGTGAGCTCGCCCCCGGCAGCCGCCTGCCGGAGAACGAGCTGGCAAAACAGCTTGATGTAAGCACCAACTCACTTCGTGAGGCCTTCAGGCTGTTGGAAAAGCAGCACATGATCGAGTTGCAGCCGCGCAAGGGCGCCCGCGTTTGCGAGGTTACCGACGAGCAGGTACGCGACCTGTACGAATTCCTGTTTATGCTGCTGTCACGGCTGGCCGGGCTGGCAGCAGCCCGCTGGCAGCCCGGTGAAATCGAAGATCTGGTGGAGATGTTGCCCCAACTGGAGCAGCACTTTAAAAATGACGATATGCGCTCCGCGCATCAGCTGGCCTTTCGCTTTGTGGAAGTCGCCACTGTGCGCTTCGCCCACAATCGCTACCTGACCACCGATATTCAGGACCTGATCCCGCTGCTTAAGCGCTATTCGTTTATCGCCCTGCAGGAAGACACCTCGGAATTCGACGTGTCCCTGCAGATCTTCCAGCGCTTGCTGGTGAACGTGGTTGGCCGCAACGTGGCCGACGCAGAAGCGGATATCCACGAATACGGCGAAAACCAGTGCCAGATCGTGCTACGCGCCATCGCCAAACGCCGTGCGGCGTAGGACAGCGTTTAGCAGAGAAATGAAAGATCAATATGACAAGCCGGACATGCTGTTTCATGCCCGGCCTTGCTTCATGGCTACCCGTCAGAGCTGCAGCGTCAAGCGCTAAAACCTTCCAGAACGATCTTGCCCACAGCTTGGCCCGACTCCAGCTCCGCATGAGCCTGCTTCAGGTTAGCGGCGTTGATCACCCCAAGGTGCTTACCGGCCGTGGTCCGAATACGCCCCTGATCCACCAGTTCCGCCACCCGCTCCAACAACACATGCTGCTGATCCATATCGGCCGCCTGGAACATGGAGCGCGCAAACATAAATTCATAATGTAGCGACAGGCTCTTCGGTTTGATCACCGACACATCCAACGACCCCGGATCATCAATCAGCGCAATGCGACCAAACGGCACCAGCAGCTCCACATAGGCCTCAAAGTAACGCTCCGTGGCATTCAGGCTTGCCACATGGGTTACAGGCCCGGTCTTTCCGCTCGCAATCAACAGATCAATCTGTGGCTTGAGTGGCTGGCTGTGATCGATAACGAAGTCCGCCCCTAACTCTGTCACCCAGTTCCGCGATGCTTCACGGGAAGCGGTCGCTATCACCGTAGCCCCGGTCAGCGCCTTAGCTAACTGGATCAGAATAGAGCCCACACCGCCAGCGGCACCCACCACCAACAACACGTCTTGCGAACCCCCTTTGCCATCTGCCGTTGCCAACTGCAGGTGTTCAAGCAGCAGCTCCCAGGCGGTAATCGTGGTCAGAGGCAGTGCCGCCGCTTCTGCATTGGTAAGGCTTTTCGGCTTATGACCGACAAGCCGTTCATCCACTAGCTGGTACTCGGCATTACTGCCGGAACGATTCAAGTCGCCCGCGTAGTACACCATCTCGCCGGGCTGGAAACCGCTGACCTGCTCACCCACCGCCACCACTTCACCCACCGCATCCCAGCCGATCACCTTGTGGCCGCCCGGCTCCGCCGAGACATTCTGGCGAATCTTGTAATCCACCGGGTTAACAGCGATCGCCGCCACTTTTACCAACAAATCCCGCCCACTGGCCGTCGGCTGCGGCAGCTTGATGTCCTGCAATGAATCAGTATTTGAAATGGGAAGAGCTTGCTCGTATCCAATGGCTTTCATGTTATCGCCTCCTGGCGGGCTACATCAGTGTGATGAATCAATGGAGCCCAGTGTGGCGAAGGTTTACACTGCTAAAAACAGGTCAATAAAAGAAACATTATCAATTTATTTTTGACAATATGAATATCGACGATCTACAGGTCATCCTAAAAGTCGCTGAGTTCCGCAGCATTACGGCCGCGGCGGCCAGCCTGGACATGCGCACCGCCACGGCCAGTGCCGCGGTGAAACGGGTAGAACAAACCCTGGGCACGGAACTGTTCGTCAGAACGACTCGGCAACTCAGGCTGTCTCGTGCCGGTGAGAAATACTTGCCGCATTGCGAACAAGCTATTCAGGTGCTGGAACAGGCACGGCAGTCGCTACTCAGTGACCAGGGCGCTGTGGACGGCGAACTGCGCCTGGCGGTGTCCTCAGATCTGGGCCGTAACCAGGTGATCCCCTGGCTCGACCAAATCCTCGACGCGCATCCCAAGCTCAGCCTGCGGGTCAACATCAGTGACAGCAACATGGACTTCTACCGCGACTCGGTGGATATGGCGTTGCGCTACGGTTCCCCAAACGATGCCAGCCTGTATGGCTTCAAGATCTGTGATGTCCCCGGTGTCCTATGCGCCTCACCCGCCTACCTGGAACAGCATCCCGTGCCCGAGCACCCCCACGAACTGGCCGCCCATAATGGGCTCTTCTATCAGCTACAAGACATTCCCTACGACGTCTGGACCTTCCGCCAGGGCGATCAGCAATTCAAGGTGAGAATGCGCGGGGACCGGGCTTCCAACGATGGCGACCTGGTACGACGCTGGTGTGTGGCAGGAAAGGGATTGGCGGTGAAATCCTGTCTGGATACTGCAGAGGACCTGCTAGCGGGCCGGCTAATCAATGTCATGCCGGCCTTCCAACCGCGCATTACCGAGCTCTGGCTTATCTGTCCCAGCCGGCAATTAATTACCCCGGCAATGCGCTTATTACGGGATCAGTTACAGGAAAAGTGCCAGGCGATTATTTTGCAGCTGGAACGCCAACAAAAAATCCCGGCGTTATCCCAGCACACAACGCCATAGAAAGCGTCATCATTGCGTCGCCGTTCAATGCCCGAGTTGAAGACGCCTCAGGCCGTTTCAATGCGACAAGTCGCCGTGCCTTGCGCTGCCAGCCAATCACAGAACTCAGCCACATCCGGGTTAACAAAGTGGTTGGAAATCAATTCACCGGGGATCCATCCCTGATCCCAGCGGGATGTGAGCAGCAAATGCTCGTCCTGCGTATCACCCGGGAATAGCTGCACCACGGCATGGGTCTGGTGGATGTAAAGATCGCGAAGGTCCTTGCGGCACCGCAAGAATCTCTCATCACCATCCGCTTGGCACTGATAACCCAATCCTGAAAAAAACTCCGACGCCATCTCGGCCAGATGCTTGCTGGCAAGCTGCCCACCCGTTGGCGCCACGATGGTTCTGAGCTGGTCTTTGGTCACGTTGGTACAACCGGCTAAAACCAGCAACCCCACCGCTAATAACATCGTGTGCCCGCGGCACAGATTACGTGGCGTCATAATTCACCGCCCCCTGACGCGGCCGTGGAAAGCAACAACACAGCCGCCATGGCCGCCACTGCTTCCAACAACAGATACACATACATAAGGGTGTTTGCCTGCGCATCCACATACAAGCCATAGCCCCGGCCTGCAGCCATGCACACCATCAACAACAGCACGGCCACAAGGCCAAGACGAACATCGGAGCGCGCCAGCAGGAGCAGCATCACCCCCACCGCCACGGACATACCCCCATAAGTGGCACGCATGTCGGTCATTGCCGAACCGGCAGCCGGCACCGCATCCACCACAAACTGCGACAACAGCTCCGGTGCCAGTACAAACCCGAGTCCGTACAAAAGAAAGACCAGTGCGGTGAGAGCAACCAAAGATTTAGACAGCGACATAAACAAAGGGCCTGACATCTTCATATGTTCAGGATCATACCCATAAAAAAGACCGAACGCCTCGACGTTCCCGAACGAGACAATCAAATTTCGATGTTGAATTCCAAACACGACCGATGCATTCAAGGCTCCCCCATTACTTTATCCACCACAGGGAGGCATTTTTAAATTCGACGTCTGCCTGCAGCTTTCAGGCGCTTGCTGGTCACAACGCGGCGGTGTAAGCCGCAAGGATTCCACCCTGAAGCGCACATACAATCATTAAATGGCCGCTTATTTTCCTTAAGGCTTGTCGCTGCTTATCCCCACACAATCCCCACAAAGCCTCCTTGTTCACTTGCCATGCTGGCCCCATCACAAGGAGGCCACCCCATGAAACCGACGCTTTTTTTAACACTACTGCTACTCACGCTCACCGCCCGGGCAGACTGGCAACACTGGCAGGACGAAACCGCCACCGGCGCCCTGCTGCTGACCGATGATCAGGGCCAGATTCATCCCGCCACCCTGCTCGATACCGACGCCCACATTACCGTTAGCGGCCCCGTGGCACAGGTCACGCTGACCCAGCGTTTTCATAATCCCAGCCAGCAGTTTCGCGAAGGGCGTTACCTGTTCCCGTTGCCGGAAAACGCCGCCGTGGACGGCATGGTGCTGACCATCGGAGACAGGCGCATCATCGGACGCATCGACAGGAAAGCCGAGGCAGAAAAAACCTACCGCCAGGCCCGCGCCAGCGGCAAGAAAGCCAGCCTGGTCAGCCAGCAACGCCCCAACCTGTTCACCACCGCCGTGGCCAACATCGCGCCCGGCGAAACCGTGCAGGTGGAGCTACATTATCAACAAACCCTGAACGTAGATGGCCACCGCTTCCAACTGCGCCTACCACTCACTCTGACGCCACGCTTTACCCCACACACAGAAACATCCCATCCGCTGGATTCTCTACTGCGCAATACCGTGACCGCCCCCGGAGGCACGGCCGATGCCGGCACTGCATCCATTCACATCGACCTGGACGCCGGCGCGCGCCTGGCCACGCTGGGCAGCCCCAGCCACGCCATTCACTACCAACGGCACGGGCAACGCTACACCATCACCCCAAAAGCCGGCGCCATAGCCATGGATCGGGACCTGTTGCTCAACTGGGAACTCAAAGACACCGGCGAACCGCTAGTCGCCAGCTTTCACGAAAAAATCGACGGGAAGCACTACGCTCTGCTGATGGTGGTGCCGCCGGAAACCGGCCAGATGACCTCCTTGCCCCGTGAAACCCTGTTCATCATCGACAGCTCAGGCTCCATGGGCGGCGCCCCCATGCGCCAGGCCAAGGCCAGCCTGCAACTGGCCCTGCAACGCCTGAAACCCGGCGACCGTTTCAACATCACCGACTTCGATAGCCAGCACACCCTGCTGTTTGAAACGCCGGTCACGGTCAGCGATGACAGCCGCCAACAAGCGCAAACCTTCGTGGATGGCCTGCAAGCCAGCGGCGGCACTCACATGCTGCCCGCTCTCAGCGACACCCTGAATCAGCCCGTCAGCGACGGCTACCTGCGCCAGGTGATCTTTATTACCGACGGTGCCGTGGGTAACGAGAACGGCATCTTTCGTGCCCTGCAACAGCAGCTCGGTGAAGCCCGCCTGTTTACCGTGGGTATCGGTTCCGCCCCCAACAGCCATTTCATGACCCGCGCCGCCCAGTTCGGGCGCGGCAGCTTTACCTACATCAACGACCAGAACCAGGTGCAACAAGGCATGGACACCCTGTTTCGCCGCCTGGAATCGCCGCTGATGCGTAACCTGCAGGTGCAACTCCCTGACGGCATCGTCGCCGAGCGTTGGCCGCAAAAGCTGCCAGACCTGTATGCCGGCGAACCCTTGCTGGTGGCCATGAAGCTGTCCGCCCCAACCGACCGAATAATCGTTAGCGGCTACCGTGACCAACACTGGCAACAGTCAGTCACCCTGCCCAGTAGCAACCACCTGGGCACAGCCAGCCTGTGGGCCCGGCGCAAGATAGCCGACCTGATGGACCGCATCACCCTGGGCGCCCCGGAAACCGATATCGCGCCATTAGTCACCGAAGTCGCCCTGCGCCATCAACTGGTCAGCCGCTACACCAGCTTTATCGCGGTGGAAGAGACCGTCTCCCGACCGGCTCATCAACCGCTGCTGCACGACACCGTGCGCAACCAGGCGCCCCACGGCAGCCAACAAAGCACCGCCTGGCCAAGCACCGCCACCCCTGCGCCCCTGCTGTGGCGGCTGGCCGGCTTGATGCTCATCGCCTGCCTGCTCCTTTGGCTGCCTCAGCGGAGGCTGAACCATGACACGGCTTAAACGAGGGTTGCTGGCACTCAGTCTGGCGGGGTTTCTGGGGCTGGCAGGCTGGGCCAGCTGGCTGGACGGCAAGGCCTGGCTGGCCCAGCACCTGATTGCCCACGCCTGGCAAACCACCCTGGAACAGGGCGCGCCCCAGCGGCCCTGGCCCTGGGCGGACACTTGGCCGGTGGCACGCCTCACCACGCCCGATGGCGCAATCCTATATGTATTGGAAAGCACCAGCGGCGAAGCGCTAGCCTTCGGGCCCGGCCGACTGGCCGGCGGCACCGGCAGCAACCAGGCCCTCACCCTTGCCGGCCACCGAGATACTCACTTTGCCTTTCTCAAAACCCTGAACACCGGCGACACCCTCAACGTGCAATTCACTGACGGTTCACAGCAGCATTTTCAGATCAGCAGGCAGCAGGTCATCAACAGCCAACAGCACCCACTACACATTCCACGGGACAACCAACAGCTAATACTGATCACCTGCTACCCCTTCGGCGCCCTGACTCCCGGCGGACCACTGCGCTACGTGGTAACAGCACAAAGCAAAGCATGAAACCAACCGGTGCCCTGCCCGACCACCGATAGTGCTATCAACAGATGAGAGTACGCCTGTTATTTCATCAGACGCATTTTGCTAAAGAGAGAACCTCGCTGTGGTTGGAAACGAAGCACCGAAATCGTGCATGAAGACTCTCGGCAAACGGCCAGCTCCCTTTCTCTCTCACTCCACACTTTTGGAAAAGGGAGATCTGCCCCCCGGGGTTGGAATTAGCCCAAAATTTCGATCGACCCAAAACCCAAAGCCGCCACACACATAAACGTAGCCCCCCATCGCCCGCCCATCATAAAGTGATTATTTTTTACCCAAGGCGACAACTAATCCTTATACTGCATTTTTGTATAAAAAAATTTTACTATTGGGGGTAATATTTATGGAAAAGCACAAACAGTTCATGATAGCCGCAGCTCTACTAAGCGCGAGCAGTTTTAACTATGCCGACACGGTTATTCCCGAGAACTTAATTATTCAGGGCAGTGCATGCGTAGGAACCACCTGCGCAGATGGCATGGATTTTGGCTTTGACACTATTCGCTTGCAAAGCGACTCACCGCAAATCCACTTTGTCGACACTAGCATTTCAGCCGCCTTCCCTAGCACAGACTGGCGCGTAGGCGTTTCAGGTGGCGCCTCAGCACTGCCCGCCTCCTTTTTCATCATGAACGCCACCAGCGAAACCCATGTTCTGCAGATTAGCCCTGATGGTGATGTGGCCCTTGGCGCGGGCGCAACGCCGGTCGCCGGTGCCGTTTCCGTAGGTTCCGCGGGTAACGGTCGACGGGTCACCCATGTAGCGCAGGGCATTGATGACAGCGACGCCGTGACCCTGGGGCAGTTCAACAGCTACATCGCCTCAATGGATACCACCGATATCGATGCGCAGGTTCAGAGCTTGCAAAATCGTATTGATGATCTCTCCGCACGACTCAGCGCTCTGGCTGAAGACCAATAAGGCGGACTGAATCATGAAAAAATACCTTTACCTCATCGGATTACTGCCGATGCTGTCCATGGCGGATCAGGTCTACAACGGTCACCTGATCGTTCAAGGCAACAGCTGTATCGGGACTGACTGCACAGACGGAGAAACCTTTGAAGCCTCCATTCTTAAACTCGCGGAAAACAACCTGCGCATTCATCTGCAAGATAATGGCTCACCAACCCATGAAATAAACCTGAACGGACCGGATTACACCCTTACCGCCATACTCGGCAATAGCTGGACCCTGGCCGGCAATGACAGCACCAATGGCGGCGACAACTATTTCGCTTTTGAACAAGCACAGTCAACCCTCTCAACCCGCCTTAGTGATGGTACTGCCACTGACTACACCTGCTATTACACCGGAACCACGATTCCCATTTCCGGTGAAGCCAATAAAGACAACATGGACGTCACTATCGTCGGCACCATCCCCGCAGGAGAGCCCTGGGAAGACCAGTGGTGCGCCACCCGAACCGAGTCTCTGACTCGTAACGGGGTGCGTTTCACCCAAGGCAGTAGCGACACTAATGGTGGCGTGACCCTGGGGTTTGATAGCGAAAACTCTAACAACACCGTTAGCGTGGGAAACCCCGGAAAACTGCGACGCCTAGCCAACCTGGCAACGGCACTAGAAGACGTGGACTTGCTCAGCGTGGCTCAAATGGATGCCTATGCCAGCCAAAAATCCGCACTGGACAAGATCAGCGCCAAACTAGATAAAATTGACAAAGCGGTCAGCGCCTTAGAGAACCCTGGCTCAAATGGTGGCAGCCTGCCAGTTGGTTTGCTGCTGACACTGAACCTGCTTTTCCTGAGAAAACTACGCCGCTAAGTGGTTTGATCTGTAAGGGCAGCTAGCGCTGCCCTTTTGTTTCGAAAATATATTTATGATTATTCAGCATCGATGCTGAAGAACCACCTCATAACAATAAAGGCCCGTCACACACAGCGGCAGATACTATGACAATAGGACGCCTCGTCCATAGCTCTGGGAATAAAAACCTTGTGTCATGACATCTCCTTGCTGTTCATAAGCACAACCCTTAACGACAGAGCCTAAGATCAAACACCAGCTATTCCATCGACGCAGCGTAAGCGGTCGTCTAATTTATGCGTGTCCTGTTTTTTGCCAGTGCCCTAGCGACATCACCGGCCACATTGGCGCAGCCGGACAGCACCAGCAGAGATAAGCACCCGCTCTGCGCCATCCTATTATTGATAACCCTTCAGACAAACCGTGGCTTTAAATTTTAATTTCATTTATTTGTATTTTCGGCTCTATATTTGTGAAATTAGCAAGATCCTCCATTATCACACCAGCGTTAGGCCCAAAAGACTCTTGAAAGCCCTCAACTGAATTGAACGTCAGATGCCCTATAGCGATAAATCCTGGAGCCTCGTCTGGCGCGCCGCCAGAAACACCATAATCCACGGAAACGCCCTTCAACGCCTCCCCCAACAGTTTTTCAACCAGGGGGAAATGTGTATTACAATAATAGTCGATATCAAAACTCGCATTCTCAGAATTTGGATACATAACACTTACTTTTATCATTTCCTCTCCTTAAACCTCAGCATTTACTAAAAGATTTTTTAAATAATCACCGCTTAAAGCAATAACCGCAACCTACTTACGTAGCAAAAACAACGCTCTAAAATACGGAAAAATTCGCCCAAAGTATTATATCCAAGCGGGTAAAGCGAAGCAGCGCAAAGGGATCGCCTCATTGATTCGTGTCTCATTGTTTTTTTAAAGACCTACCCCATACAGAAAAAGGGGCGCAAAGCGCCCCTTATCTCTATTATTCATTGCACTTACTTTCAACGTGCTTTTTTAAAGGTGCTAGGGTCAGGTCTTTCATCGTGCATTCGAATGCACGATGAAAGACCTGACCCCAAATCTTGACCCCGGAAAAAATCATGGAAGAAAGTATTATTGTTAATAAATATCTTCTCATAAAATAACTCATCTTTAATTTGAACGCAGGACTATCGGAGCTAGACCTTGTCTTTTCCCATTGAAGCATGGGGAAAATCCTGACCCCGAAACCTTGACCCGTAGTGGTGATTTGCGGGCTTACTTGGCATTGATTAATTTCACCGTAGGGGGCCTTTCAGAAACTATATCTATAACTTGGTTTAAACAATAAAATCCGTAGTGTACAAAGGGGCCAGGGCATTCTTTTGTGGCGACCGAGCCTTGGCCAATATAGTTTAAAAGCGCTGACTTCGAATAAATTCGTGCAGACCCGCCTTCGAACACTTCCTCTATACCTCCAGCATAGCTTTCATCCGTTACTGCATAGGCTATGTAGTTATCGAATACAATTTCATAGCGGGCACTGCTTTCGGTTACCTCTATGGAACTGCTCTCGTTCAACATCTCACGTAGCGCATCATTGGGCTCTTCTTCTGGTGACATGTCCGAATAAGTATTAGATACTCCAGCCTCAGATATTACGATCCTTAAGCAATCCTTATGGGTTTCTTGTATCTCAACCATATCGAGATACTTATGCTGGTTCATGACACTAAACATAGATGAGACATCTCACTCCTGCCATAACGGGGCAGTTTGCAGAACACATGGCCGTCGCCTCTACTAATGACCCAAATACGGCAATACACCAAACGGAAGAAAAACACCAAACACCATGGCCAATCCCGTTTTCTTTATGATCCCCTTCGGCCAATCGACAATCAAAAAAACAACCCACAGCCAGGCAACTGAAGCAGATAAAAGTCCTTCTGCTTTATAAATTCCAGAGACGTATATACCGTAGAAGACAATCAAAGGCGTCAATTTCAGCATACGTAGAAGCTGACGCTCTTCTTCGGCACTCTCTTTTTTAATGGACTCCAAGTGCGTTTGTCTTCGCTTTTCCAAGCAGACTCTCCGGTTTTTAACTCTCGAACGCCCCTGTGCAGCGGCGAGCGTAGCGAGTCCGGCACCGATAGGCGCGAACTGCCACGGACTGTTAGCTGCCATCACGATTCCGGAACCTCGCCGGTGTCCAGCAACTGGGTGAATTGCTCTTCATTTAGCGCAATAACATTTTTCGCTCTAGCCTTTTCAATTTTTTTTGGCCCGGCATTATAGCCGCAGCACAGAAAATTAAGGCTTCTTGTAACGGAACGCCTTACGACCATACCACTAGCCTCGGCCTTCTCCGATAGTCGCTTCTTATCTTCACTTTTGAAGCCCGTAAAACAAACGTCCAATAGGTAATGTGACTTCGGGGGAGCCTTAGGAGGAGGACTTACAGAAATATGGTGATCAAGTTTCAGCCGAATATCATCATCGTCATTAAGAACCTCAACAACCCTGTCCTTTCGGAAAGTTCGAAGGCCATTGGCTACGTGGCAAAACCCTTGAATATATAATTCTGTCTCGGAAATATCCGATATTTCACGTGCAGTGATGTTTCCCCTCGCATCTTGGTAAATAAATACCGTGTTTGGATTTCCCACATCACCTCCTGTGCAGCTAACGCCCGCGTAAAGAGCGCGAGATACGATCGTCGCCTTTGACGCGATTGTTAGTTGACTTCTTTCTTGACTGATTCGGACCATGAATTGCCACATTTCAAGCACTGAAAATCGCTTCTTATTTTTGCAAAGGTAGTTGTTACATGACGATCTGCGTATGTATCCTTTCCTACTTTTTCTCGAACTTTCTTAGAGCCCACCCAACGATCTATTTCTTCCGAACCGTTAAATGAGTATTCAGAAGAGCGACACTCTGGGCAACGACGGCGAATAAATGTATTCCAAAAAGCCAGCAGAAACCAAAATATAGATGCGCCGTAAAACCAAAGCTCCCATTTCTGCAGAATCGACATTTCAAAAAAAGGCATGCCACTATTCCTAGCCATCAGATATCTGACAACGCCAGCAACTATTATCGCGATATACCCTGTATTTAGCAGCTTCCCCATAATCCATTACTCTCCTTTTTTTGAACTAACGCTGAGCACACTGGCGATAGGACGTGCGTAGATTGCGTGATAAAATTGCTAAGTAATTCACGCAATATTCGTGCGTTCTATTGTCCACGCTCTGCGACTTGTTATGAGTTGACCTTAATAGTCTCAAAGATCTTGATGTACATGGGTTTATTTTCACCGTAGTCCTTACGATCCGTTACCACTGTGATGCTGACGAAAGCCTTTCCAACTTCGACCGCTGCTACCGCGTAGTAGGTTGGAGCAGGATCGCCTGGCCATACGCCTTCATACTCGCGTAACACCCCGGACTCAATTGAACGGACCTCAGTTTGGGGAGTATAGAAATCCTGTACGGAACTGAATCTGTATTCGGCAAACTCCTCCAAGCTTCCACCGCTCTTGCTGTACGCGCTGGCCGTAATAGAGACACTGCCACCGGGGCTCGAAATTGAAAGGTAGTCAGAGTTGGCGTTTTGCTGCCAGTCTGCAGGCGCCTGCAGCTCAAATACGTCACCAGCAGACGGATAGTACTTCATCTCCACTTCAGCACTTGCCACAGACGAGGCTCCTACCAATCCAAGAATGAGAGCTTTGAATTTCTTCATACTGATTTACTCATAACGCCGCCAACACGCGCTTGTCGCGTGCTTGGCCTTGTTATGAGCTGTAGCCCAAAATATTAGGATCAATTTTAAGGCCCTCCCTAGTCTTGACGGCCACATAGAAAGCCTTATTGAGAGCATCTATTAGCCTTTCCTCTCTTGGGTCAATTTCCCGAGCAGCATAATGCCCAAAAGTAAGATCGAATAGCCGTTTCCTCTCGCTAGTGCGGCCTTCAAAATAATCTATAAGCCATTTCAACTGGGCTTCTGTCGACTCTCGTAGCTGCGGGACGATTGCGCTACTGCTATCCGAAAGAGTCGCCAGAGCCTCCTTACAAACCGCCGCTTTTATATCCTCATTACTCACGGGCTTGGACCTCATAACAGCGTATTCAGTCGAACGGTTCGACCTATCTTTTTTCGACATAATTCTTAGCGAGGCAACAGCCACTGAGCCAAATAATTCAATGGCCACAATGATCTGGAGCACCGTCGAGAATTGGTATCATCTGAAAAAAGTCGAAGTAGCGGGTTATTTCCTGCGCTTCCTTGACCCTCTCCCCTAGTGAAACTCACTTTATATCAACCGCTTAGGTTTTTATGTAAGCCATATCCTACAAATAAGCCGGGTTTTCTGTTGAGCATGGACTAGTCAGAATTGGCGGCACTAAGGTTCGCACCTCAAGTGGTGCTCCTACAGAAAGAGGAGGAATAAAAAAACGCGGCCGATGGCCGCGTTTTTTTATTCGAAAATCTGAAGCGACTTACCGCCCGATAATTTCCCGGGAGATGATTTCCTTCATGATTTCGCTGGTGCCGCCGTAGATGCGCTGGATGCGGGCGTCTACGTAATCGCGGGAGATCGGGTATTCCTGCATGTAACCGTAGCCACCGAACAGCTGCAGACATTTGTCCGCGACTACGCCTTGCAGTTCGGTGGTGGTGAGCTTGGCGATGGAAGCGTTGGTGGCGGTGAGCTCGCTGCGATCATATTGCTCGATGCACTGTTCACCGTAGGCGCGGTTCACCACGACCTGGGCGTGCAAGTCCGCCAGCACGAAGCGGGTGTTCTGCAGGCTGGAGATCGGCTTGCCGAACGCCATGCGTTCCTTGGTGTATTCGATGGTGCGCTCGATCATGCCTTCACAGGCAGCGATGGCACCCAAGGCCAGAATCAAACGCTCGCGCGGCAGTTCGTTCATCAGGTTGGCAAACCCTTTGCCTTCACCGCCAAGAATCTGGTCGGCGCCCACTTTCACGTTTTCGAAGAACAGCTCGGAGGTGTCCGCTGCGTGGTGACCCATTTTTTCCAGGTTGCGGCCACGGGCAAAGCCGTCCAGGGCGCAGTCCACGGTGAACAGGGTCATGCCTTTGGAGCCGGCATTGGGGTCGGTCTTGGTCGCAAGCACGATCACATCGCAATGCTGGCCGTTGGTGATGAAGGTTTTCTGGCCGCTGATGCTGTAGCCGTCACCGTCTTTGTCGGCGCGGGTTTTCATGCCTTGCAGGTCAGAGCCGGCACCGGGTTCGGTCATGCCGATGGCGCCCACGGCTTCACCGGTGACCATTTTTGGCAACCAGGCTTGTTTCTGCTCTTCATTGCCCAGGTGCAGGATATAAGGAGCAACGATGTCGGAGTGCACGGAAATGTTGGAGGCCAGGGCGCCGAAGCCGGCACGGGAAGCTTCTTCCACGATGATCGCGGACAGGCGGAAGTTAGCACCAAAACCGCCGTACTCTTCCGGCACGTCCACACACAGCAGGCCGTTTTCGCCCATCTTGTTCCACAGTTCGCGGGGGAACATTTCGGCTTTTTCCCACTGGTCGTAGTGAGGAGCGACTTCGTTTTCGAGGAATTTTTTGACGTTATCGCGAAACAGTTCGATTTCGTTTTGATCAAGCATGCTGGCTAGTCCTGTGAGTCTACGAAAGCGGACCACGCAGGGTGGACCGGAATACAATGGCCCACATTCTAGCGGTATGGGGTGTCGGTCACATCACTGCCGGGTGACTGTCCGGTCCCGACGGGTGGAGGTTCGCGCCCTGGAAGGGCGCGCCTACAGAATCTATTAGGTTTGGGGGAAACGGATGGACTAAAGCGGCTCGATGCGCACATCCACGTTCAGGGAATTAGCCACGAAGCAGTTGCGGTGGGCGCTGTCGTGGAGTTTTTCCAGGGCCGGGCCGTCCGGCTCTTCGCCGTCGAAAACCACCCTGGGGCGCAGCACGATGCGGGTGATTGCCATTCGGCCTTCCGCATTTTTCTCCACGGTGCCGGCGGGTTGATCGATATAGCTGACGACGGTGAGACCACGCTTGGCGGCGATGGACAGAAAGGTCAGCATGTGACAGCTGGATGTGGCGGCAATGACGGCTTCATCCGGGTTGACCCGGTTGGCGCAGCCGTAGAAATCCGGGGAACCAGACGCCTGTACCACTTCGCCGCCGGCGAAGGTCCACTCGTGGTCTCGGTTGAAGTGTTCGTAGTCGAAGGCGGTGCCCCGCTGCAGATGCCAGGCCACCGTTGCGCCGTATTCACTCATGGTCGAACTCCTTCTCTCACGTGATCACTTTCACCATGATCCCGCATGAGAGGAAAGGCAACCTTGCGGCAGATCAATGTTGGATCAGGTGTCACTCCTGGGCGCCAGAAGGCAACGCTCCACCTGATCCATGACCCGGGTGCTATAGAGCAACGCGCAGTGCCCCAGATAAGGGACATGCACATTTTCTTCGGCGCCATGCAGCACGGCGGATGACACCGGCAACACGAAGTTGTCCATGTTGGAGAAAATAGAAAAATATCGCGCGCCGCCTGGGCAGGTTTCTTCCGTGGCAAGCTCACGCACGAAGGGGCTCTGGTAGCGAAGCTGGGCAGCGGCCCCCAAGGGCGGGAACAGGCCAGCCACGCGGGATCCATAGTGCGGGCTGCCCAAGGTGATCACCCGGTCCACTTTCCCAGCCAGGCCCAGATTCTTCAGGGCATAGCGGGTTAACGGCCCGCCCATGGAGTGGCAGATCAAATGGGCTTTTTCCGCCCCCGTAGCGGCCAGGATGCGCTCCACATGGTCGACCACTTGTTGAGACAATTTACGGGCATTGATGTGTGGCGGGGTGTAGCTCACCGAATACACATTGGACCAACCCCGCCACTTCAGTCGCCATTGCATAAACAGGAAGTTGGCGCTGTTGCCGCCGTAGCCGTGGACGAGAATCACCGGTGGCTCTCCGTGATGGCGGCTGCGCGCGGGCGAGGTATCGTGAATCAGGCGCAGCGGGTAGCTGGCCACCAGCAGGGTCAACGCTGCTGCCTCTTTGGCGATACCGAGCAGCACGGGCAACAGCCGCAACGGCTGCTCGCCGGGCAACACCGATTGCTCTGGAAAGCTGCGGCGGTCGTAGTACCAGCACAGATAAAACGCCAAGGTGACAGACACCGTGGTGAGCACCAACAGTGCCAGCAAAAAAAGAATCAAACCCATCCCGTGATTACTCCGTTGTTATTATTCGCGACGCTAGGCTAATGCTGGCCCGTATCCAGTGCGGTTGGTATGACTGTAGGACAAGCTAGGAAGAGAATGTCCCCTTCCCCCCACGCCTTGCCCATGCCAGCCATCGCATGGCGATAACGCACGTCGTCCGCCCTTATTTTGCTGCATAGTAAGAGTTTACGCCGGTCACTTCCTGACAATCGGGCTGCTTCGACAACCCGCGCTGTCAGCACCGTTCACTACCGCTTATCCGTCCATGATGCACAATGCCTGCACCGATGGCACACTTGCTGACCCCTTTCGGTACGACGGCGAGCACCATGACAGACCAGGCAATCATCAATGAAGTGGGGCTGCGCGACGGCCTTCAGAACCAACCGGTTACCGTGGACACGGCCACCAAGGCGACACTGGCCCAATTGCTGGTGGATGCGGGTATGCGTTACCTGGAGCCGGTGAGTTTTGTCAGCCCCAAGGCAATTCCACAGATGGCCGATGCCGCCGCCCTCACCCCACTGCTGCCCAAAGGGGACAACCTGCATACCCCTCTACACTACACGGCCCTGGTCCCCAACCTTAAGGGCTACCAGCTGGCCCGGGATGCGGGCTACCCCACGGTGGCGCTGGTGCTCTCCACCACGGATTCCTTTAATGAGCGCAACCTGAACATGAGCCTGGAGCAGGCGGCGCAGAGCTGCGAGGCCATTATCGCCGCCGCCAAGGCCGACGGCGTGGCCACCCGCACCTATATCTCCGGTGCCTTTGCCTGCCCCTACGACGGGCCAGTGCCGGTCACCCTGCCCCAGCAGCTGAGCGAGCGCATGTTTGCCGCCGGTTCTGACGAGGTGGCCATCGCCGACACCATTGGCGCCGGCAATCCGCAGCAGATGAAAGACATCATGGCACCGCTGATCCGCGAATTCGGGGCCGAGCGATTCTATGTACACCTGCACGACACCCGCGGGCTGGCCGCCGCCATGGCCTGGGCCGCGGCGGACCTGGGTGTGCGCCGTTTCGATGCCTCAGTGGGCGGGCTGGGCGGCTGCCCGTTCGCGCCGGGCGCCACTGGCAATATGGCCACGGAAGATCTGGTCTATCTGCTGGAAAGCGCCGGGCTGAAAACCGGCATCGATATCGATGGGCTGCGTGAGGCCGTGGCACTGGCCGCCGAAGCAACCCAGCGCCCGTTAGGTGGGCGCATTCTGGGCTGGATGGCATCTCAGGAGAAACAGGGCAAGACGCCCTGCATAGGGTAGCAAGGCCTATCGTAGGAGCGGCGCTTGAGCCGCGAAAGCCGCGTTACCGCAAGTCCATTCGCGGCTCAAGCGCCGCTCCTACAAAAGCAATGATCAACAACGGTACCGTTCAAGAGCGCGGAGCAATCACCATGCAAGTGCAGGTGGCGTGGGCGTAGAGCTTGCCTTCATCATCCACGATGCGTCCTTCGGAAATCACCAGGCTGCGGCCCCGGTTAATCACCTTCCCTTCCGCCTTATAGGCCTTGTCGAACGTCAACGGCCGACACATTTTGATATTCAGGTCTGTGGTGCCGTAGCTCTCGCCAGCCGCCAGCACGGTGTGAGTGGCGCAGCCAGTCACCGAGTCCAGCACGGTGGCCGCAAAGCCACCATGTACCCCGCCCAGTGGATTGGTGTGGCGCTTGTCCGGGGTCGCGATAAAGACCACACGGCCTTCTGCCACGGTATCCGGGTCCATGGGGATGGTTTCAGAAATGGGGGCACGGGGAATCTTGCCGGCGGCGAAGGCCTGCATGATTTCCAGGCCAGTCATGGTGGCAGGGTTCATGGTCATTCTCAGGGGTAATGGCGTTGTCTGCATTATAAGTTCCTATTTGGAACTTACAACTTGAGCGCCACGATTCCTGACTCTTCCGCCTTATAAGAAAGACTCCGGGAGCGGTTAGAGCAATGTCGTTCGCACCCGGTTACGGCCAGCTTCCTTGGCAGCGTAGAGCGCCTGATCCGCCGCACTTAGCAGTGCTTCCGGCTTGCTCACAGCATCCGTTCCGTCGCAGGACATCAGCGTCGCCACGCCCACGCTCAAGCTCACCGGCTGGCTGAGCGAAGCAATGCCAGCTACCGCCTGGCGGCAACGTTCCGCCACGTTTTCGGCTGCCTGCGCATTGGCAGAGGGCAACAAAGCAACAAACTCTTCACCGCCATAACGCGCCAGCACATCGGTATCACGGATCACCTGGCGCAGCGCCGCCGCCACGGCCTGCAGCGCCACATCCCCTTCCATGTGCCCATAGCTATCGTTGTACTGCTTGAAATGATCCACATCCATGAAGATCACCGATATGGGTTCGCCACGACGCTCACAACGGCGGTACTCCTGCCGCAGGCTTTCCATCAGCACGAGCCGGTTATTCAGTCCGGTAAGCGGATCCGTGCGGGCCATGTCCGCCAGCTCCTGATTGAGCTGCTCCAGCTCATCCTGCTTCTGGCGCAAAACACGCTCTGCGGTAACTTGAGCGGACACATCTTCAATCTGCGAGAGAAAATACCGGGGCGTGCCATCTGCGTTGCGGACAATAGATACCGCCAGCAATACCCAGACGATATGCCCATCCTGGTGAAAATACCGTTTCTTCATCCAGTAACTGTTGCGCTTTCCTGCCAACAGCGCCTGCACCTGGTTCAGGTCCTTTTCCAGATCGTCCGGATGGGTAATGGTCTGAAAATCACTGGCCAGCAAGGCCTGTTCGTCATAGCCCAGAATGTTGCACAGCGCGGGGTTAACCCGCATCCAGCCCCCTTCCGGGGATACGATGGCCATGCCAATGGCAGCATGACGGAACGCGCCCTCGAACAGGGCCATGTTCTCTTCCATCTTGTTAACGGCAAATTGCCGTTGCTGATCCAGCTTCTCCTGCTCCAAAGCCTGGCTGAGGGATCGCCCCATCAACTCCAGAAACTCCATTTCTTCGATGCTAAACGGCTCGCGGCGAGGTACCGGGTCACTGAAATTGAGGGTGCCAAAAATCTCGCCCTGCACATAAAGCGGCACGGCCATATAGGATTCCAGCTGCATCCCCACATAGACCGGGTGCGAGCGCATTTCTTCCAGTTCGCCCACATGGTGCAACGCCACCGACCCCTGCTTGCTGATCACGGTGGAGCAATAGGTATCACCCAGTGGGAAATGATCGCCAACGCTGATGCCATCGTCGACCGGTTGCACCGCTAGCACTTCGTAGTCACCGTCTTTTATGCGGCTGACAATGCCAATGGACAGACCCAGCAGGCTACGCCCCACCTCCAGGTAAGCCGCATACAGTGCATTGAAATCCCCGCCGGGCAGCAGCGATAACTGGTGCAGTTCTCTCAGGCCGGTCAGGCTGAAATCACCCCGGTCTTGCATGTTTGTTCCTCTTATTCGCGCCTGCTGTATAGCGGCACGGTGTTTATTCTTACGTTGTAACCAAAGGCGCAAGACAAGTAAAAACTCTTGCAACGTTTTGCACCAGAGAAAGGCCCGCTTTTTGATACCGCTGAAACAAAAAAAGGCGCCATACGGCGCCTTTTTCCACTTTGACAAGCTTAGTGCAGCTTAAACAGAATCTGCAGTAGCTGGATGCCCAACAACACAATCAGCGGGCTCAAATCAAACCCGCCCATGGGCGGCAGCATCTTGCGAATCGGTGCCATGATCGGTTCGGTAACCTGCACAATGACCCGTACCACCGGGTTATACGGGTCCGGGGCTACCCAACTGAGAATCACCCGAATCAACACCGCCCAGAACACATAGCTGAGGATCAGGCTGGCCAGTTCCTGCAGGCTGTAGATCACCAACTGCCCGCCGATACCTGCCGGAAAACCACCCACCTGGATGCCGAGAATCAGCACCGCCTTGAGCATGATCAGCACCACTACCAGCACCAACGAGGCCACATCCAGCCCGCCGTAGCCGGGAATAATCCGGCGCAGAGGCTTGAGCAACGGGTTGGTGGCCTTGAGCACGAACTGGGAGATCGGATTATAGAAATCCGCCCGGGCCAGTTGCAGCACGAAGCGAGTCAGTACGATGAAAATATAAGCGCTGAACGCAAAATCCAGCAGAAAAACCAGGGCACCCTGCGGGTTCATGGATCACTCCGTTGCAATGTCTTGACCGGCGTTTAGCCAGAATCTGGGACAGAGTTTGGGGCAAGGGGGGCAAATTTCAAAGGGTGGACAAAAAACAGTAACGAGAAGCGAGAGACGAGTGACGAAAACCAAAACCGGTTTGGGGTTCGCTTCTCGCAACTCGCAACTCGTTACTCGCCTTTTACCCCGCCAGCTCTTCCGACCGCTCCCGGGCAGCCGCCACGGCCGCCTGCACCTGTTCGCGGAAACCGGCTTCTTCAAACACATTCAGCGCCGCGGCGGTGGTGCCACCGGGGCTGGTAACCTGCTGGCGCAGTACATCCGGGCCGGCTTCGCTGGTGATGGCCAGCTGGGCGGCGCCCCAGGCGGTTTGCAGTACCATCTGGCGGGCGGTGGCGGCATCCAGCCCCTGGGCCTTGGCCGCTTCGATCAGCGATTCCATCAGCAAGAAGAAGTAGGCCGGGCCAGAGCCAGACACGGCGGTGACCGCATCCAACTCTTTCTCTTCATCGAACCAGAAGGCGATGCCCACGGAGCCAAGGATTTCCTTGGCCATGGCTTTCTGTGCATCGCTCACGTCATCGGCGGCATACAGGCCAGTGGCCCCAGCCTGTACCAGTGACGGTGTGTTGGGCATGCAACGCACAATCGGGGTGCTGCCCAGCCACTTGCGCAGGTTACCCACGGTGACGCCGGCAGCGATGGAGATAATCAGCGGCTGGCGGTCCGCAATCAGATCACGCAGATCCGTGCAGACCTGTTCCATCATTTGCGGCTTTACCGACAGCACCAGCACATCCACACGCCCGGCCACATCACGATTTTCAGTGCTCACGTGCACCCGGTGCAGCTGGGCCACTTCGTCCAGACGGTCTTTAGAGGGATCACTCATCCAGATACGGGCCGGGCGAATTCCTTTCGCCACCATGCCACCGGCCAGGCTGGTTGCCATGTTGCCGGCGCCGATAAATCCGATTAGTTGTTGTGCCATAACTGCGCAGTCCTTGTTGTCAGGCCTTGGGCGGGCGCGGTCCGAACAGGGCGGTGCCCAGCCGGATCACAGTGGCACCTTCTTTAATGGCCACCGGGTAGTCCGCGCTCATGCCCATGGAGAGCGTATCGAGGGCGGGCATTGTATTGCGCAATTGTGACAGTGTCATGGCGAGCTGTCGGAAGGCGGCGCGGTTGCCATCGTCGTTGTCCGCCCGGGGAATGGCCATCAAGCCGCGCAGGCACAGGTTTGGCAAGGCATGTATTTGCGTCGCCAACGTGGCCACATCGGCCAACGGCACCCCGCTCTTGCTGGCTTCGTCATCCACATTAACCTGAATGCAGACGTTCAACGGGGGCTGTTCAGGCGGGCGCTGCTCACTGAGGCGGCGGGCGACCTTAAGACGATCGACCGAGTGCACCCAGTGAAAATGGGCGGCGATATCGCGGGTCTTGTTGGACTGAATCGGCCCGATGAAATGCCACACCAGATCCCTCTCGCCCAGGGCGGCAATCTTGTCCAGCGCCTCTTGGAGGTAGTTTTCCCCGAAATGGCGCTGCCCCCGGTCTGCCAGTTGGGCCAGTTCGTCTGCGGTACGGGTCTTACTGACCGCCAAAAGCTGCACACTGTGCGGATCGCGGCCTAAGCGCGCGCAAAGTGCATTTATTTGCTCATCAATGTGCAGCAGTGGTGATTTGACGTCAGTCATTATTGAACGGCTCAAGAGGTCGGGTTACTTTAGGCATGCGACGATTTTCTGAGGAGCCTGCTGCCAGGCCCCCAACATAATAACAAAGGGCCGCCCACGGAGGCTCTTTCCAAGCCATAACAGCAAGTATAAATCATGGATATTACCGAGCTGCTCGCTTTCAGCGCCAAAAACGGCGCCTCTGACCTTCACTTGTCCGCCGGCCTACCCCCGATGATCCGGGTGGATGGCGACGTGCGCCGCATCAACTTGCCGGCCATGGAACACAAGGAAGTCCATTCATTGATCTATGACATCATGAATGACAAGCAGCGTAAGGATTTCGAGGAATTCTACGAAACCGATTTCTCCTTCGAGGTGCCCGGCGTGGCCCGTTTCCGGGTGAACGCCTTTAACCACAACCGGGGCGCCGGCGCGGTATTCCGGACCATTCCCTCGAAAGTGCTGACCATGGAAGACCTGGGCATGGGCAAGGTGTTCCAGAAGATCTCCGAGATGCCACGGGGTATTGTACTGGTCACCGGGCCCACCGGTTCCGGTAAATCCACCACCCTGGCGGCCATGGTCGATTACATCAACGATTCCCGCTACGAGCACATCCTCACCATTGAGGATCCCATCGAATTCGTGCACGAATCAAAAAAATGCCTGGTTAACCAGCGCGAAGTCCACCGCGACACCCTGGGCTTCTCTGAAGCCCTGCGCTCGGCTTTGCGGGAAGATCCGGACATTATTCTGGTGGGTGAGCTGCGGGACCTGGAAACCATCCGCCTGGCACTCACCGCCGCCGAAACCGGCCACCTGGTGTTCGGCACCCTGCACACCACCTCGGCGGCCAAGACCATTGACCGGGTGATCGACGTATTCCCGGCGGAAGAAAAATCCATGATCCGCTCCATGCTGTCGGAATCATTGCAGGCGGTGGTATCGCAAACGCTGATGAAGAAAAACGGCGGCGGCCGGGTAGCAGCCCACGAAATCATGATGGGTACTCCGGCGATCCGGAACCTGATTCGCGAAGACAAGGTCGCGCAGATGTATTCCGCCATCCAGACCGGTGGCGCCCTGGGCATGCAGACTCTCGATCAGTGCCTGCAGGGCCTGGTGCAGAAAGGCCTGGTGGCCCGTGACGTGGCCCGCGAAAAAGCCAAGAGCCCGGACTCACTGTAACCCCGAACGCACGGCACTGGCGCCCACTGAGGGCGCCGGCGGAATCAGCACAGGCAGGCCTTAAGCATGGAATTCGAAGAGCTTCTCAAATTAATGGTACAGAAAGGCGGGTCGGACCTTTTCATCACCGCCGGTGTACCCCCGAGCATGAAAATCAACGGCAAGATCCTGCCGGTGACCAAAAGCGCGCTCACCCCAGACATGACCCGGGACATCGTGTTCGGTGTAATGACCGAACAACAGCGCAAGGAATTCGTCGCCAACCACGAGTGCAACTTCGCCATCTCCGCCCGTGGCGTGGGCCGTTTCCGGGTCTCCGCGTTCTACCAGCGCAACCTGGTGGGCATGGTGCTGCGCCGTATTGAAACCAAGATTCCCAACGTGGATGACCTGCGCCTGCCACCAGTGATCAAGGAACTGGCCATGACCAAGCGTGGTCTGGTGATTTTCGTGGGCGCCACCGGTACCGGTAAGTCCACCTCGCTGGCGTCCATGATTGGCCACCGTAACAAGAACTCCAAGGGTCACATCATCACCATCGAAGACCCGATCGAATTTATCCACCAGCACCAGGGCTGCATTGTTACTCAGCGTGAGGTGGGCATTGATACCGAGTCCTTCGATGTGGCGCTGAAAAACACCCTGCGCCAGGCGCCGGACGTGATTCTAATCGGTGAGATTCGCACCCCCGACACCATGGACAAGGCCGTCGCCTTCGCCGAAACCGGGCACCTGTGCCTGGCCACCCTGCACGCCAACAACGCCAACCAGGCGCTGGACCGGATCATTCACTTCTTCCCGGCAGACCGCCACGGCCAGCTGTGGATGGACTTGTCACTGAACCTGAAAGGCATTGTTGCCCAGCAACTGATTCCCACCCCGGATGGCAAAGGCCGCCGCGCGGCCATCGAAGTATTGCTGGGCACACCGCTGGTGCAGGACCATATCCGCAAGGGCGAAGTGCATCAGCTCAAGGGGCTGATGAGTAAATCCCGTGAGCAGGGCATGCAGACCTTCGACCAGGCGCTCTACGACCTGTACTCCGCCGGTGAAATCACCTACGAAGATGCCATGCTCCACGCCGATTCCCCCAACGACCTGCGCCTGATGATCAAGCTGGGCAACGAAACCGACGCCTCCAGCCTGGACGTAGCGACGCGGGGACTGAGCATCGAGGATACGGAGTAAGAGACGCTGCAGGCCGCACGCTTCACGCAACAACGCGGATGAAACTCCCAGTGCTCTCCAAGCAAAGAGGCCGCGCCCATCCACTGGGCGCGGCCCTATTTGTTTAATTAGCGTGTTGCATGGTGCGTGCGGCGTGAAGCGGGCAGCTTGCTGCCTTTCAGTAATGCGGTGGCGGGGCGTCTTCGACCTGGGTGGACTCGAACGCTTCGGACAAATCCATCAGCCTATCCGCCATCTTGCGACAGGTTTTTTCCAGCGCATCGATTTGGCGCTGCTGGTCACAGACCACCTTGTTCAGCGACTCCACCATGTCTTCCTGGTAGGCCAGCTTGGTTTCAAGCTCGATCAGGCTGTCTTCGCTCATACTCTGCTCTCTTGTAATAACCGTCGGGACCACCGGCATGCCAGTCTACATTGCCAAGGATTCCCATTACCTCGCCGTAGCGAGCGTCGCTGGCGGCGCGAACCGGAACTCAGTTGCGAGAGACACGCAACGAAAAGCGAAAACCTGACTACCCCAACGCCCGGATTTTGATTTTCGAAACTCGCTGCTCGCCACTCATCACTGCTGCTCTGTCGCGCCGCCAGCGACGCTCCTACAAAAATCATCTGCACCTATTGTACTGGCCCTTTACCCATAATTCCGCTATGGTTTTCGCCGTCTTGGGGGAGTAGTCGCTCGATCGCTTTCACGCAAAGCCCCTTGGCGGTCATCAACATAGTTGCGCCTCATGCGCATGGTGGCCGCGTCCGTATCTGGGGAGCTTCTGTATCGCTCCCCCAGGATTGACGAGACCTGAGACATCGCAGGCATTCCGCAGGGGCGGGATTGGCCGGTGATGTCTCTGTGTCGCACAATCCCGCCCCTCTGGAAACATTCATGGACGCCCTGCTCAGCTCTTTCTTGCTGGTTGCCCTTGGTGAAATTGGCGACAAGACCCAGCTGCTGTCCCTCGCGCTGATTCTCAAATTCCGCAAACCCTGGCCCATCCTCGCCGGCGTGGTCATCGCGACTCTGCTCAACCACGGCGCCTCCGTCTGGTTTGGCGACTGGCTCGCCGATGCCATCCCGATGGAATGGCTGCGCTGGATTCTGGGCATCAGCTTTATCGGCCTGGGCCTGTGGATGCTGATTCCAGACGGCGATGAAACCGTGGACGACAATCCCCGCTTCGGCCCCTTCCTCACCGCGCTGGTGCTGTTCTTTATTGCCGAGATTGGCGACAAGACCCAGCTGGCCACCATCGCCCTGGCCGTACAGTTCAAAGACCAATTCTGGCCGGTACTGGGTGGCTCCACCCTGGGCATGATCGCCGCCAACCTGCCAGTGATCTGGCTGGCCCACCAGTTCGGTAGCAAGCGCTTTGAAACCTGGGCCCATCGCATCAGCGCGGTGCTGTTTGTCGGTTTCGGGATCTGGGCGTTGGTTTAAGCCTGAGGTAGCAGGTGGCAAGCATAAACCCTGCTACAATCAGCCCTCTTTTTCGTGCATGCCTGTTGCCTGCCACCTGTTTACGAGTCCTGTGCCATGGCCCTCACCGCCACCATCTACAAAGCCGAACTCACCGTCTCCGATATGGACCGGGATTATTACGCCACCCATAACCTGACGGTGGCGTTGCACCCTTCGGAAACCGAATCGCGAATGATGTTGCGGTTGCTGGCCTTTGCGCTGAATGCCCATGAAGACCTGGCCTTTTCCCGTGGCCTGTCCAATCCGGAAGAGCCCGACCTGTGGCAGCGGCATCCCAACGACACCCTGGCCCACTGGATCGAGTTGGGTATGCCCGACGAGAAGCGCCTGCGTAAAGCCTGCGGCCTGGCCGAGCACGTAACTATTTACTGTTACGGTCCACGCGCTCCACAAGTGTGGTGGGACAGCATGAAAAACAAGGTGCGCCGCTTCGACAACCTGACCATTGTCCATGTGGACGCGGACAGCGAAGCAGCACTGGCCACCTGTGCCCAGCGGGCCATGCAGTTGCAGGCCATGATCCAGGACGGTCAAGTCTGGTTAGGCACCACCGAACAGAGCGAAGAAATAATCCTTTCACAGTGGTACCCCTGACGCGCAGCCCTCCCACTGCTGATGCCATCGCCACCCACCGCGACGGGACAAACGCGGCAGCAAGCTAAATCCCAACGCCCCACCGCCGTCCGTGTTACTCTGTTTACCGTTTAACCCCACCGCTTAGTGGGGACGTCTCGCTGCTCACCGGTGCCTCAAACCGGCCCATCGCCATTGCCCCTCTAAGCTTCGCGCCCCCAGAGGAGCCACCATGAGCACCGTTTCCCCGATTTCGTTAAGCCCCCGGCCCTATTCAGCCCAGGCACCACCCGCTAGCACCCAGTCTTCGCCCGCCACCGACACCTCCGCCCCCTTGCATAACGCCCACACCCTGCCCCAACCTGCCATTAGCCGCACCGCCACCGCGATCATCTATTGTGAAGGCCAGTTCGGCGACATCGACGGCAAAACAGCCAACGGCCTGATTCGCCACTCGGAAAAATATACCGTGCTGTCGGTGATCGACAGCACCCAGGCCGGGCTTGATACCGGCATGATTCTGGACGGCACTGCCAACGGCATTCCGGTATGCCGGGACATGGACGATGCCCTGAATCAGGCCGCTACCCTGCCGGATTTTCTGATTTTCGGCATGGCACCCGCCAGTGGCCTGCTCTCTGACATCCAGCGCAATATGGTGCTGGCCGCCATGAGCAAAGGCATGAGTATCGTTAACGGCCTGCATGAATTTCTGAACGACGACCCGGAATTCGCCGCCGCCCGCATTGCCCACAAAGTGGATATCGTCGATGTGCGCCGACCCCGGCCGAAGAAATTTCTGCGCATGTTCAGCGGCAACATCCATCAGGTGACATGCCCCCGCATCGCCGTATTGGGCACCGACTGCGCCATCGGCAAACGCACCACCGCCACCGTGCTCACCGCCGCCCTCAAGGCCATCGGCCTCAAGGCCGTGCTGGTGGGCACCGGCCAGACCGGCTTGATCCAGGGTGCCCGTTACGGCGTGGCGCTGGACTCGGTGCCATCGCAATTTTGCGCTGGCGAACTGGAAGCCACCATCGTGGAAGCGTTCGACAACGAGCAGCCGGACGTGATCATCATCGAAGGCCAAGGCGCCCTGAGCCACCCGGCGTTCTCCACCACCTCCTTTATTCTGCGCGGCGCCTGCCCACACGCGGTGGTGCTGCAACATGCGCCCGGGCGAACCTTCCGCTGCGACTTCGACACCATGGCCATGCCGGACCCGGCGGATGAAATCACCCTGATCGAAACCTTTGCCGACACCCGCGTGATCGGCCTGACCCTGAACCACGAGCATATGGATGACGACCAGGTCAGCCTGGCCATGGACCGTTTCAGCCATGAACTGGGTATCCCGGTTACCGACGCCCTGAATCGCCCGGTCCGGCATCTGCTGGAAATGGTGTTCGCCGCCTTCCCCGCCCTGCGCCACGAGCTCACAGGCACACCGCGATGAGCGCACCCCGGCTGGACATCAACCTGGATAAAATTACCCATAACGCCCGCATGTTGGCGGAAGATCTGGGCGACCGGGGTATCGCCGTCACCGGCATCACCAAGGCCGCGCTGGGCTCCCTGGACATTGCTAAGGCCATGTTACGCGCCGGCATGAGCGGGCTGGGAGATTCGCGCATCGAGAACATCGAGGCCATGCGCCAGCAGCGCATTTCTGCTCCCATCATGCTGATCCGCTCGCCCATGCTCAGCCAGGTGGACCGGGTAGTACGCAACGCGGACATCAGCTTCAACACCGAACTGTCGGTGGTGCGCCGGCTCTCCGCCGCCGCCGAGGAAGCCGAACGCAGTCACGGTATCGTGCTGATGGTGGAACTGGGAGACCTGCGCGAGGGCATCTTGCCCGAAGATCTGGTCAGTACGGCCCGCGAAGTCATGCGGCTGCCCAACCTAGAACTCACCGGCATCGGCACCAATCTGGCCTGTCACAGCGGCATGACCCCGGATGCGGACAACATGGGCGCCCTGTCCGCCTTGGCCGACCGCGTGGAAGCGGAACTGGATGTGAAACTAGTCCTGATCTCCGGCGGCAATTCCGCCAATCTGGATTGGGCACTGAGCAAAAGCGCCACCGGCCGCATCAACCATCTGCGCCTCGGCGAAGCTATTCTGCTCGGCTGCGAACCCCTGCACCGCGAACCCGTTGACGGCCTGCACACTGACGCCATCACGCTGGTAGCGGAAGTGATCGAGTCGAAAACCAAACCGTCACTGCCCTGGGGCACACTGGCGGAAACCGCCTTCGGCGGTGACGTTATCTCCATCGATAGCGGTGCCATGGCACGGGCGATTCTAGCGGTGGGCGAACAGGATCTGGACCCGGACGGCCTGCTGCCGCCGAAGGGCCTGACCATTCTCGGCGCCAGCGGCGACCACCTACTGCTGGACTGCGGCAAACAGCGCCTACGGGTAGGGGACGAAGTGCGTTTCGGGGTGAATTACAGCGCCCTGGTCCGCGCCATGACCTCGCCGTTCGTGGAAAAGAAAATGATCCGGGCCATCAAACATACGCGCAGTGCCGGCTAACCGAATTCACACAACGCAGACCACAACGATACCCGCGTCGGCACCTCAGCCGGCGCCTTCCTAACAACGATTCAATCGCCCCGCTCTAACCCAGCACCCGTTATTTCAAGCGCGGCTGTGCTACATTCACACCGTGCTTTCCCTCGCATCGCCGAAACCAAGTTCGCCATGCCCGCCGCAGCGCCAGAGCCAACAAAACGTAACGAGTCGGAATAATGAAGAAAGTCATCCTGGTAATTGGCGTCTTGGCTCTGGCAGGGTTTACCACCTGGTGGCTACAGGATGCGCCCCTTGATGACGCCGCCCAGCAGTGGCTGAACACCACACCCAACGATGACAACCCTGCTTACGCTTACCTGCTGGGCTTTGGCGCGCCCGCCGATCAATCACCTGAGCGGCAAGGAAACGCACTGGTGCAGCGCCAGAAAACCCACCCGGATTTGACGCTTCCCAACGCCTACCCGGAGCTGAGCAGCATTGATCTTTTCTGCCAAACCATGGATGCCCCCTGCCTGCTTAAACAGCAAGCAAAAAAATCAGAATCAACAGCGTTGGTTGCTCGCTACCGATTCCTGATTGATCGCTACCAAACATTTCTGGGTTTTTCTTATTTCTCAGACGACACACCGCCTCATCTGAACGCCACGTTTCCCGAATACAGCCTGCTGATTGCTGCTTCACGGCTGCAGTCTCTGGCCTGGGCAATCAGCGAAACCCCAGGAGAAGACATCGGCAAAGAAATCCAGCAGCTTCGACACTGGCTGGCCCAGGACCATAGCCTGATCAGCAAGATGATTGCCAACGCCATGCTGGCCGAAAAACTGCAACTGGTGGCACTTCTGGTTCAACAGGGAAAAATGCCTGTGCCGAACCTTGCTTTATTGAGCCCGGCAGAAAAAAGCTTTCAGTCGCCCTTGAAGAAAGAATTCTCGCTGATGGCGCATTTTTTTCTCCATGAGCAATACCGGGATGGACAACAAAGCGGGAGCTGGTTTGAGGAAATACAATTCAAAGCGGGCCTGAAAAAACATATCAGTGTGAATCGCATGCTGCCTATTTATCAGCACTATGCAGAACTGGCGGAGCAGCCGATTGACGTTATTGAAGCTGATACTTTCCAGCCCGAATCGGCCTCAACGAGCGAGACGATTCGCAACCCCATCGGCAATTTTCTGCTGGAAACCGCGACCCCGAATTTCAAGGAATATCTGCTGCGCCTGGTGCATCTGGATGCACGCATGGCTTTACTGAAAAAGCTGGGCGATACCGATACATCCCAGCAGGCAAACAACCCCTGGACACCGGGCAAGGATGGCACGCTGAGCCGCCAAGACCAGCAGCTATGCTTTCGCCACGCGCCGGGCCATGACCGCTATAACTCTTGCCTGCCTTTGCTGTAAGTCACAGCGGTCATCCGCTTTAGCATGAAGCCTGTTGCGTGCAGCGTGTAGCGCCTCCTGTTACATACTCCGTTGATTGACTCGCGCCATGAGCTGCTCGGCTGATTCCTTGCGCTCGGAATAGCGATCAGTGAGGTAATCGCTGCGGTCCCGGGTCAGGTAGGTGAACTTCACCAGCTCTTCCATCACATCCACAATGCGATCATAAAACCCTGAGGGCTTCATTCGGTCATCATCATCGAATTCCAAAAAGGCTTTCGGTACCGACGATTGATTGGGGATGGTGACCATGCGCATCCAGCGACCCAACACACGCAATTGATTTACCGCATTGAATGACTGGGATCCACCACTGATCTGCATCACTGCCAAGGTCTTTCCCTGCGTCGGCCGTACCGCGCCAAGCGACAGGGGAATCCAGTCGATCTGTGTTTTCATAATTCCGGTCATGGCGCCGTGACGCTCTGGCGAGCACCACACCATGCCTTCACTCCAGGTCACCAAATCACGCAGCTCTTGCACCTTGGGGTGGCTGGCATCTTCACTATCCGGCAAGGGCAAGCCGTCCGCATGAAAGATCTGCGTCTCGGCACCCATGGCTTCCAGCAAGCGAGCCGCCTCCTGCACCATCAGGCGACTGAAGGAGCGTGCCCGCAAAGATCCATAGAGCAAAAGGATTCTCGGCTTGTGCACGGCGGGCTTGTCACGGAAGACATCGTCTTGCGTGGGCGCCTGAAAAGATTCTTTGTCGAGATTGGCTAAATCGTTCATAACACTCTCAATGCCATTGCGTCGTCATCGCAAGCGCGCTGGCTTCTACAGATCAATTTTTTCCTGGCCTTCGGGAAACCAGTGCTTTGTGCGGTTAATAATGGCCACCAGCGACAACATGACCGGCACCTCCACCAGCACCCCAACCACAGTGGCCAGAGCCGCACCGGAATGCAGGCCAAACACACTGATCGCTACCGCCACAGCCAGTTCAAAAAAGTTACTGGTGCCGATCAAGCAGGCGGGTCCAGCCACGTTGTGCGCTAGCCGCAAACGTTTTGCCGCCCAGTAAGCGATAATGAAGATGCCGTACGTCTGGATCAGCAACGGAATGGCAATCAGCACAATAGCCATGGGTTTAGCCAGAATGGTCTCTGCCTGGAAACCAAACAGCAACACCACCGTGGCCAACAGGCCCATCACACTAACGGGCTTAAGCGTGTGCACAAAGTTGGCAACCCGCTCTTCACTGCCTAACAAATACCGCGTGACCATACCTGCAAGCAGCGGCAGAACCACATACAACCCCACTGACAACAACAAGGTATCCCAAGGTACCGTTATATCGCTGACACCCAACAACAAGCCGGCAATAGGCGCAAAGGCGAACACCATAATGATGTCGTTTACCGATACCTGTACCAGGGTGTAGTTGGCATCCCCTTTGGTCAGCTGACTCCACACAAACACCATCGCGGTACACGGTGCCACGCCCAGCAGGATCATGCCGGCAATATACTCTGTGGCGGTTTGTGGATCGACCCAGCCGGCGAAAAAGACCTTGAAGAACAACCAGCCCAGCGCCGCCATGGTGAACGGTTTTATCAGCCAGTTAATCACCAGCGTCAGCAGCAAACCCCGGGGGTTCTGGCCCACTTTCTTGATAGCGGTGAAATCAATCTGGATCATCATCGGGTAGACCATCACCCAGATGAATACCGCCACTGCCAAGTTCACATGGGCGTATTCAAAACCGGCCACGGCCTCAAACACGCCGGGCATGGCCACCCCCAGACCCACCCCGGCAGCAATCGCCAGGGCGACCCAGACACTCAGGTATCGTTCGAAAAACGGCATTACTCGCTACCTATTTCACGGTGAATTTTTTGTGCCGAGGCGATCAACCCCAGCGGATTGATCGCCGCAAGGTCCAGTGCCGCCAGCGCTTCAATACGCGCATGCAATTCGTTAAAGGTAGTCTCGAAGGCGGCCCGGATTGTCTCTTCGCTGCCAGTGACGTGGGCAGGGTCTTCTAGGCCCCAGTGCACCTTTGGCGTATCACCCAACCACACCGGACAGGACTCACCCGCAGCGGCATCACAGACCGTAATCACCAGATCGATCTGTTCACCTTCCAGATCATCCATGGATTTGGAGCTGGGATTGTTCACCGACACACCATGGCGAGACAGCACGGCCAGAGCATTTTCATTGACCTTGCCGGTGGGCATGCTACCGGCACTCAAACCGTGCAACTTGCCTTGACCCAGGTGATCGGCCAACGCTTCACCAATGATGGAGCGACAGGAATTACCGGTGCACAGGAACAGGACATTCAGGGGCGTATTCATCATCGTCTCTCTAAGTTCAGCCGCAACAGGCGGCGTTGGGAAGGGAAATATTCAGCGACGTCCGGGCTGGCGCCACCAGTGCCTTAATGGCAGCCGTGGCCCAATCCGGTAAGGCCGGATTCAACTGATAATGCATCCAGGTACCCTGTCGCCGAGCCACGACCAGCTCACACTGGCGCAGCTGGGCAAGGTGCCGGGAAACGGTGGATTGCGGAGCCTGCATGGTCTCCACCAGATCACAGACACACACTTCCCCCTGCCCGTAGAGCAGGCAGATCAGGCTGAGCCGGGTGTCGTCCCCCAGACATTTGCACAGCTGCGTCGGTGTGATCATAAAATCCGGCCTTTATATTCATATATTCGGAAATACGGATATTAGAGAGGAAAGCGACACGCTGCAAGTGACGCCCCGTGAACGTTTTGTGGCGATGCCGAAAAAAATAAGGCCGCGCCCGGAACGGGTACGGCCTTATTTCGCGCCTCAATCGACGCTCCTACAGTGGTTTCGCAGCGGGCTTGGCTGGTAGCTTGCCGCTCAAAGCTTGTAGCTGCGTAGGTGTCTTTTATTCCTTTATCTTGGCTTCCATCTCATCCACGCTGATGTGGCGCACATCCTTGCCTTCCACCAGGTAGATCACCTGCTCACCGATATTGCGGGCATGGTCGCCAATTCGCTCCAGGGCACGCAAGGACCAGATGATATTAAGCACCCGGGTAATAGAGCGGGGATCTTCCATCATGAAGGTTGCCAGAGAGCGCATGGCGCTGCCGTATTCCGCATCCACTTCATTGTCTTCCGCTGCCACGGCGAGGGCTTTCTGGGCGTCGAAGCGGGCAAAGGCATCCAGGGCATCGCGCAGCATATTGCGCACATGGTTACCGATATGTCGCACTTCCACATAACCGCGAGGTGACTCGCCTTCTTCGGCCAGCTGCAAGCCCATGCGGGCAATTTTGGCCGACTCGTCACCAATGCGCTCCAGGTCAGACACCGCCTTGGACACGGCAATAATCAAGCGCAGATCCGATGCCGCCGGCTGGCGTAATGCCAACACGCGGGTGCATTGTTCGTCGATAAGGATTTCCAGATTATCGACCTTTTTTTCAGTCTCGATGACTTTTTCAGCCAGGGCCGAGTCTGCCTGCAGCAATGCCTGCAGTGCATCCACTACCTGTTTTTCCACCAAACCGCCCATTTCCATCAGGTGGTTGCGGATAGATTCCAGCGCTTCGTTAAACTGGGTCGAGCTATGCTCGCCAAAATGCATACGATCCATTCTCTTGCTCTCCTTACCCGGGCGTTAACCGAAGCGGCCAGTGATATAAGCTTCCGTCAGATCGTGCTCAGGCTTGGTGAACACGGTCTCGGTATCATTCATTTCCACCAGACGACCCAGGTGGAAATAAGCCGTACGGTTGGATACCCGCGCGGCCTGCTGCATGGAGTGAGTCACGATGGCGATGGTATAAGACTCGCTCAGCTCGCTGATCAGCTCTTCGATCTTGGCGGTGGCGATGGGATCCAGCGCGGAACAGGGCTCATCCATCAGCACCACCTCCGGGCTAACTGCGATAGTCCGGGCGATACACAAACGTTGCTGCTGACCACCGGACAGGCCGGTACCCGGCGCATGCAGACGGTCTTTCACCTCTTCCCACAGCCCGGCCTTGCGCAGGCTGGTTTCCACGATTTCGTCCAGGTCATACTTCTTGTTGGCCAGACCGTGAATACGCGGGCCATAGGCCACGTTATCGTAAATGGATTTCGGGAAGGGATTGGGCTTCTGGAACACCATGCCCACCCGGGCGCGCAACTCCACCACATCCAGCTTGGGATCATAAAGATCCTGATCTTCCAGATGCAGGCTGCCCTTTACCTTACAAATATCAATGGTGTCATTCATGCGGTTGAGACAACGCAGGAACGTGGATTTACCACAACCGGACGGACCGATCAGTGACACCACCTCATTTTTGCCGATATCCAGGCTAACACCATGAATCGCCTGGTTATCATCGTAGAACACCTCCACATCACGCAGGCACATTTTGGGATCGTCCACGAAGGGACGGCCCACGGTTTCTTTCGGATAGGGGGTGTCTTGTGTCATTGAACCTTGCTCTTCATTAACAGTGTCTTTGGGCAGATCATTGGCGCCCAAAGTGTTTTTGTCCAGTTGCTGTGCCGTTTCCATAACTAAATCCTCGTTAGCGGTCCGGTTACCAGCGGCGCTCAAGGCGCTTGCGCAATACTACTGCCAGAGTGTTCATGGTGATCAGGAACGCCAACAGCACCATAATTGCAGCGGAGGTCAGGGCCACAAAGGCCTGCTCCGGGCTGCCTGCCCAAAGGAAGATCTGTACCGGCAGCACCGTAGCCGCATCCAGCGGTCCGGTTGGCAATTCCACAATAAAGGCCACCATGCCGATCATCAGCAACGGAGCCGTTTCGCCCAGAGCCTGAGCCATACCGATAATGGCACCGGTCAGCATGCCCGGCAGCGCCAATGGCAGCACATGGTGCAATACCACCTGCATCTTGGATGCCCCCAGACCCATCGCTGCCTGGCGAATGCTCGGGGGCACGGCCTTGATCGCAGCACGGCTGGAAATAATGATGGTGGGCAATGTCATCAGCGTCAGCACCACACCGCCAAGTAGCGGCACCGAACGAGGCATACCGAAAATACCGATAAACACAGCCAGCCCCAGCAACCCAAAGATGATAGACGGCACAGCTGCCAGGTTATTGATATTGACTTCAATGAAATCGGTAAGGCGATTTTTCGGCGCAAATTCTTCCAGATAAATCGCTGCTGCCACACCAATCGGGAAGCTCAATCCGAGCGTCACCAGCATGGTAAAGAAAGAACCCAGAATCGCACCCAGCATGCCCGCCTGTTCCGGCTCACGGGAATCACCGCGAGTGAACAATGACTGGTTGAAGCGCATTGCGATCGAGCCTTCCGCCTCAAGTTCTTCCAGCCAACCACGTTGCTGTTCTGATACTCGAGCCGCTTCACGCTGTTTGCTATTACCTTTCACAAACAGGTCTGCAGCATCATCCAGCTGCACTTCAAGCGTGCGGGTCTCTCCGAGTAACGCCGGGTCTTCCTCAATCATGCTGCGCAGTTCATAACCCGCACCATTACTGATGATGGAATAAAGCTCTTTTAACTCTTTGCGGTCAGACACGCTGGGGAATTTTTCTCGCAGCGCGTCTCGCAGCACACCATTGTAATTACCGTAGAGCACTTGCTCTCTATCGAGCGGATCATCAATTTCCAGCGTCTGCGCATCGAAGGTCACATCCAGAGTGATGGTGTGCTCAATGAAGGCGCTATGACCTTTACCAATAATGTCAGTGAACAAAATCACCAACGCCATTAGCCCGATCAAAATGGAACCGATGCCAAATGCCTTGAAGCGTTTTTCTGCACGATAACGGCGGCCCAGCGTTTTGCGAACCTGTTCGGTCGTTTTACTCATATCAAATTCCTCCAGGCCCTAGTCGTACTGCTCGCGGTATTTTTTCACGATGTGCAGTGCCACCATGTTCATCAACAAGGTCGTAATGAAGAGCATCAACCCCAGCGCGAATGCGGCCAGCGTTTTGGCGCTGTCGAATTCCTGGTCACCGGTTAGCAAGGTCACGATCTGCACGGTGATGGTCGTCACCGCTTCCAGCGGATTAACAGTCAAGTTGGCAGCCAGACCCGCCGCCATTACCACAATCATGGTTTCACCGATGGCTCGAGAGGCCGCCAACAGAATGCCACCCATGATGCCCGGCAGCGCCGCCGGAAATACCACTTTCTTGATGGTTTCGGATCGGGTTGCACCCAGGCCAAGCGAACCATCGCGCAGTGTTTGTGGTACCGCGGTGATCACGTCATCGGCCAGAGAAGAAACGAAAGGAATAATCATCACGCCCATGACCAAACCCGCGGCCAGCGCAGACTCTGAGTCCACACTCAGGCCGATGGATTGGCCCAGCTCACGAATAAACGGCGCAACCGTCAACGCCGCAAAGAAGCCGTACACCACGGTGGGCACCCCTGCCAGCACTTCCAGAGCCGGTTTGGCGAAAGCGCGAACCCGAGGTGACGCATATTCCGCCAAATAGATAGCCGACATCAGCCCCACCGGCACAGCCACCAGCAGGGCAATGGCGGAAATCAGCAAGGTACCCACAAATAGTGGAATCGCACCAAACGCCCCCTGGGCCGCTACTTGATCGGCCCGCAATGCTGTCTGTGGGCTCCATTGCACACCGAACAGAAATTCGGTGACCGGAATCTTGCTGAAGAACTGCATGGATTCGAACAGCACTGACAGCAAAATACCCACGGTGGTCAGGATCGCCAAAGTGGCACAGACCATAAACAGGGTTTGCAGCACCCGCTCAACTTGCTGACGAGCACGCATGCGCGCCGAGACGCGCAACCAGGCCCAGGCGATTCCCAGCATGGACAGCACCGTGACCACCACCGTCATTGCCATGGCACTGATATCGCCGAGCCGGGTTAACTGCTCTGCCGCCTGCGCCACTTCCGGGCTAACAAAACTGGGAGGAATGGCACCGGATGCCACATTCTGAATCTGGCTGACAACCAGGCTCATGGCGGACGGGTCCGCTGGTTGAGCTGACTCCGGCATGCCACCGACGACCACCGTACGAATAATGGTATTTTGAAACGCCAACCAGGCACCCAGCACCAGCAGGGCCGGCAGCGCACTCCAGATTGCCGATCGCATGGCAAAGTAGAATGGCAGTGAGTGCAAGTGGCGGATGCCACCCAGTGGCCGTGCCAGAATCAGGGCCCGGCGATTCCCCAGATAGTAAGCGCCTGCGATCATTACTATCAGAAGCAGTAAAAGATTACCGGTTTGCATGCGGTGCTCCAGTGAGTTTTTTCTCGCAAACGCGTTACAGCGCTTGCGGCAAAAAACAAATCATTTAAGGGCGAAAAAACCCGGTGATGTTTCATCACCGGGTCAAAGCATCCCTGCTTTTATTTTTCGTCCGGTGTTCTATTTAAACTCTTTGCCAGTCATCGGCTGCAGATTTTTAGCCTGCTTGCCCCACTTCTCACGCTCACTGTCAGCAGAAGGAATCAGACCTTTTTCTACCAGGTAACCATCGTTACCCCAAGCGCGCTCGCTGGTGAATTCCTTCACGTAGCCTTCGATGCCAGGCACCACACCCACGTGGGCTTTCTTCACGTAGAAGAACATGGAACGGGACATCGGGTATTCGCCGCTGCTCACAGTCTCAGGACCCGGAGCTACACCACCGATGGTCACTGGCTTAACAATGGAAGTATTTTCTTCCAGGAAAGAGTAGCCAAAAACACCCACAGCGCTCGGGTTGGATTCCAGCTTCTGCACGATCAAGTTGTCGTTTTCACCTGCTTCGACATAAGCACCATCTTCACGGATGCTGCGACAAACCGCTTTATACTTGGACTTGTCTTCGCTCTTCATGGCCTTCAGCCAAGGGAAGGTTTTACAACCCCCTTCAATACCCAGCTCGTTGAAGGAATCACGGGTACCGGAAGTCGGCGGCGGACCTACCACTTCGATTTTTACGTTGGGCAGAGCCGGGTTCACTTCTTTCCAGGTTTTGTACGGGTTGGCAACCAGCTCTTCCTTACCGTTCGGGTTCGGCACTTCCTTGGCCAGAGCGAGGAACAGGTCACGCAAGGAAATATCCATGTCCTTGGCTTTCACTGAATTGGCAACGGCCAGGCCGTCGTAACCGATCTGAACTTCGGTGATTTCTTTTACGCCATTCTTCTGGCACAGCTCAAACTCAGAGCTCTTCATGCGACGGGACGCGTTAGTCACGTCCGGGTGCTGCAGGCCAACGCCCTGACAGAACAGCTTCATGCCGCCGCCAGAACCGGTAGATTCGATTTTCGGGGTCGCAAAATCAGTATTGCGGCCAAAACGCTCGGCCACTACGGTGGCGAACGGGTATACCGTGGAAGAGCCCACGATGGAAATAGTGTCACGAGCCATTGCAGTACCCGGTACGCTGGCCATGGCCAGAGCAGCAGCGGCACCTGCCAGTGTTGCTTTCATTTTAACGTTCACAATAAGCCTCCTAGTTTTGGCACCGGCGCTTGTTGGAAGTATCCACCCCGGTTCGTTTTGCGCGTGTTGCAAGCCAGTTCATGTTTCAGCACAGCGCATGCTAGAGAGGGTTTGTGACAACCACATTACAGCAGGAGCGAATTTAGGCTACAACCCATCCCACACAAGGCGCCCCCGCTGAATGCGTGCTGCCTGTGACGTTTTCCGTATAATGCCCATTTTCAGCGATTTGCCGACAAGAATGACAAAACAACGCCTACTACATTGCCAGCAATGGCTAACCGCCTTTACCACGACCGTCGGCCGGGGCAGCGCCTGGCTGGCCCTGCTGCTGGTGCTGGGCATGGTGCTGGTGGTGGTGCTGCGCTACGGCTTCGACATCGGCAACATCGCCCTACAGGAGTCCCTGACCTACCTGCACGGCGGCCTGTTCATGCTGGCCATCGCCTACACCCTGGCCGAAGACGAGCATGTTCGGGTGGATGTGCTCTATCAGCGTTTCAGCCCCCGCGGGCGGGCCTGGGTCAATCTGTTGGGCACCCTGTTCCTGCTGCTGCCCATTTGTGCCGCCATTTTCTGGCTGTCGCTGGAGTACGTGGCCAGCAGCTGGCGCGAACAGGAAAGCTCCGCCAACGGCGGCCTGCCCTTTGTCTACCTGCTCAAGACCCTACTGCTTATATTGCCTGCCCTGCTGACCGTGCAAGCAATCGCGGAGCTATTGCGTCATGGCCTCACACTGCTAGGCGCCACACCTGCCCCGCGGGTCAGTGAACACGATGAACACCCCGAGGAGGGCCTGTGATGGAATGGCTCCCCTTATTGATGTTCGTGGCGGTCTGCCTGGTGCTACTCACCGGCTACCCGGTGGCGTTTGCCCTGGGCGGCACCGCCCTGCTATTTGCCGCTGGCGGTATCCTGACTGGCACTTTTTCCCCCTCTGACCTGACATTCGTGCCCAACCGGCTGTTCGGCATCATCGAAAACAGCACGCTGATGGCGGTGCCCCTGTTTGTCTTCATGGGCGTCATGCTGGAGAAATCCCGAGTGGCGGAAAAGCTGTTATCCAGCATGGGCCGGCTATTCGGGCCACTTCCCGGCGGCATGGGGCTGGCGATTATTCTGGTGGGCGCCCTGCTGGCGGCCAGTACCGGCATTGTCGGCGCCACAGTGGTCACCATGGGCCTGCTGTCGCTGCCAACCATGCTCCGCCAGGGGTACCAGCCGCAGCTGTCCACCGGGCTGATCTGCGCCACTGGCACCCTGGGGCAGATCATTCCCCCGTCCATTGCCCTTGTATTGCTGGGCGATGTGCTGGCTAACGCCTACCAGGATGCGCAACTGAAGCAGGGCCTGTGGTCGCTGGACACGGTGTCTGTGGGGGACTTGTTTGTCGGGGCACTGATTCCTGGCCTGATTCTGGTGGGCCTGTATCTGCTCTACGTGGTGGCCATCAGCCTGCTGAAACCCCAATGGGCACCCGCCTTTAAGCCCGCCGACGACGGGCAACGCGGCTGGCGCTCCTTACTGGGCGGGCTGATCCCGCCACTATTACTGATCGTGGCGGTGCTTGGCGCCATTCTCACCGGCAAGGCCACCCCCACCGAAGCCGCCGGAGTCGGCGCCTTTGGCGCTCTGTTGCTCGCCGCCGCTAACCGGCACCTGAATCTAACCATTCTCGGCGAGGTGGTCCGTGCCACCAGCCGGGTCACCGCCATGGTGTTTATGATCCTGATTGGCGCCAGCCTGTTTTCGCTGGTGTTCCGGGGTTTTGGTGGTGAAGAGGCGGTGCACAACCTGTTCGCGGCCATGCCCGGCGGGGTGATCGGCGCCACCGTGATGGTGATGCTGCTGATTTTCCTGCTCGGCTTCATTCTGGATTTTATCGAGATCACCTTTGTGGTGGTGCCGATTGTCGCCCCGGTATTACTGGGCATGGGGCTGGACCCAATCTGGCTGGGCGTAATGATTGCCTTGAACCTGCAAACCTCGTTTCTCACTCCACCCTTCGGGTTCGCGCTGTTCTATCTACGTGGGGTGGCGCCGCCGGAGGTAAAAACCGCGCACATTTATCAGGGCGTGATACCCTTTATCGCCATACAACTAATTATGCTGGGCATTCTGGCATTGTTCCCTGAATTAGCCACTTGGCTGCCGCATACGCTCTACGGATAACAACATGACAGACCACACTGACGACACACCCCAGCCGATTGGCACTCTTGCCATTCAGACCATTGCCATGCCACAAAGCGCCAACTGGAACGGCGATATTTTCGGCGGCTGGCTGGTATCGCAAATGGACCTGGCCGGTGCTGTCACCGCCCGCAAAAAAGCCCGGGGCCGTGTCGCCACCGTCGCCATTGATTCCATGGCCTTCCTGCGCCCGGTGCCGGTAGGCGCTGTGGTGAGCTGCTACACCCGCCTGCAGGACGTGGGCCGCAGCTCTATGCAGATCTTGGTGGAAGTCTGGGTACGCGAAGACACCGGCACCCTGTCGAAAGTGACCGAAGGGCATTTCACCTTCGTGGCCATTGATGACACCGGGCGCACGCGCGCCGTACCCCGGGATTAATCGCCTGATTTGAGTAAGCGGTTCATTGCAGTCAACCAGTGCGCCGTACTCGCCGGCTCCCGGCCAGGCGCACCGGCGGCATGACCGTACTCGGATTCCAGCACACAGATCTGGGCCCTGGGCATATGGCGCGCCTCGAAACAAGCATCGTCCACGGTAAAATACAGGTCGGTGCGGCTGGGCATCACCACCGTCTCGGCTGATACCTGCATCAGGCTGCCCGGATCATGTCCGGCAGCCGCCTCCCAGGTGGCAAGCATGGCCAACAGATCGTGGGCATGCTGAGCCAGATGATCCTGTTCCCAGTAATCCAGCAACGCCGCTCTGTCCGCAAAACCCAGTTCGCGATACAGCTCCTTGCGATAAAACGCCTGACTATAGGCCCAGCCCGCATAGACGCGAGCAAACGCTTTTAACCCTTCCACCGGCACCGCTTCAGCCTGACTGTCGTATAGCAGTGGGTCAGCACGCAAGGCGTACCGCAGCCCCTGCAAGAACACCTCGTTGTGGGGCCAACAACGGTAGGTGCCACACACCGGCAACAGTCGCTTCACTTGATCACCCGCACTAACCGCCCACTGGCAAGACTGCATTCCCCCCATGGACCACCCGGTGGCAAGGGCCACCGTTGGCTCCCCGTACCACTGGCGAATCACCTGTTGCTGAGCGGCGACATTGTCGGCGATGGTTACCAGCGGAAAATGGTCGCCGCGCTGATCCGGGTGGGCATTGCTGGGGGAGGTCGCCTGACCATTGCCAAACAGATCAAACAGCACCACACAGTAATCACCGCTGCCAAGCAGGCTATCGACACCTCTTGCTGCACCAAGCAAGGGCACGCTGCCCTGTGCTGTGCCCCCGTAGTAACAGGGAATCACCACCAGATTGTCTGCTGCCTTATTTAGCTGGCCAGTAATAAGGCCTGTCAGGGTGGCATTGCGTAACACCTGGCCGCTGTTTAAAGGCCAGTCGCCTAGGGCGAATGACCAGGAACGGGTCTGCACCGTCATGGGCCTCTCCTTTTATATACATGTTGGCATGTATATTGAATGCAATAGCCATACCATGAACATCATGGGTCTATTCCTACAGGAGAACGAACGATGAATGCCAAACTTCCCGAGCAGGGCCAGTCTGCTCCCCTGGACACTGATACAGCGAAATTTGCCATGGCCAGCTATGTGGACATCCATGGCGTCATCAAGGGTAAATTTGTTCCTGTTGCCCATCTGGACCGCATGCTTGGCGGTTCCGAATTGTACACAGGCGCAGCGCTGGACGGTGTTCCCCAGGACATCAATGACGACGAGGTCGCCGCCATGCCGGACCCGGCCAGCGCCACCCCTTGCAGCTGGAATCCTGAGCTGGTGTGGTACGCCAGCGACCTTTACCTCAACGGCAAACCCTTTGAAGCCTGCTCGCGCAGCATTCTAAAACGCCAGATCCAGGCCGCCGCCGACATGGGGCTAACCTTTAATCTGGGGATCGAAACCGAATTTTTTATTTTCAAAGAAACCCAAGACGGTGGCTTCGCCCCGTTCAGTGATCGTGATGTTCTGGACAAGCCCTGCTATGACCCCCGCCCACTGATGGACAACCTGCCCATCATCAAGGATATCGTGGAGGCCATGGACGCGCAGGGCTGGGATGTGTATTCCTTTGACCATGAAGATGCCAACGGCCAGTTTGAAACCGACTTCATGTTCACCGATGCCCTGAACATGGCTGACCGGCTGGTGTACTTCCGGATGATGGCCAACGAAGTCGCCCGCAAGCACGGCGCCTTTGCCAGTTTCATGGCGAAACCCTTTGCCGACCGTACCGGTAGTGGCGCCCACTACAATATGTCGTTGGCCGATAAGGAAACCGGCAAGAACCTGTTTGAACCCGGCGAAGACGACCCCCATGGCTGCGGTGTGTCACCTCTGGCATATCACTTTATTGCCGGCATTCTCAAACATGCCAGGGCCATCTGCTCGGTGATTGCCCCCACGGTGAACAGCTATAAGCGCCTGGTCCAGCAGGGCGCCATGTCCGGTTCCACCTGGGCACCGGTATACTGTTGTTACGGCAACAACAACCGCACCAATATGCTGCGCATTCCTTCCCAGGGCGGACGGGTTGAATGCCGAGCCCCAGACATCAGCTGCAACCCTTACCTTGGTGCCGCAATGATGCTGGCAGCGGGCCTGGAAGGTATTCGCGAAAAGCTTGAGCCCGGCGAACCGCACCGTGAGAATATGAATCAGTACTCCCGTAAGGAAATTCGGGATATGGGTATCGAGCTGCTACCTCGCACGCTTAGTGAAGCCGTGGATGCATTCGAGGCTGACCCCTTGTCCCGCGAAGTTTTCGGAGACCTGATGTTTGATACATTCGCTGACTTCAAACGCAACGAGTGGGAGGCATACCATAACCATGTGTCCGAGTGGGAAGTGGATCGCTACCTGACCATGTTCTGAAAACCCTGTGCGCCAGCCAGCCAAGGCTGGCGCACACCTCTGATCAGAAAACGGTAACAATCATGAGAAGAACCAAAGAAGACGCAGAAAAAACCCGCCAACAGATTATTCATTCCGCCTTGTCATTATTCAGCCAGAATGGCTATACCAACACGACCCTTGCCAATATTGCCGCCCACGCTGGTTTCAGCCGTGGTCCTATTTATTGGCATTTCAAAAACAAGGACGAGCTTTTTGAGGCTGTATTACGGCTTTCCCAAGACCCACTCGCGGAACTAGTGGAAACCTCCAAGGCATCCACCTCTGCTCCCCGCCAAATCATCGATCACTTTTGTGATTGCTGGTTACGCTGGCTAGTTACCGATGCAGGTTATCGACAGTCGTTCGAGATTTTCCTTAACAAGACAGAATTGACCAACAACCTGGATCGCACCCTGAAACGGGAGCAGGAACTCACCAACGACTTGATTAGCACACTGGCTGATTTGGTCACTAAAGGGCAGGAAAGCGGGGACGTAAGGGGAGACTATCCAGCCGATAAACTGGGCCTGATGTGTTACACCCAGTTGATGGGGACAACGCAAACCTGGCTGTTCTCTCCCCGCCTTTTCAATCTTGAAGAAGACATTCCTTTTATCAAACAACAAATCCTTCGCTTACTGGACGCCTAGGCTGCATCAAGCAGCCTGGGGTTTTTCTTCGCTCATCATTCTGCGTATTTTCAACTCCATCTCCCGATAGGCTGGCGACGCCAGCATGGCCTCCCGGTCTCCAGCCGGGAGTGTGCTTTTGAACTCAGGAATTATTTCCTCACGCAGCCTGCCAGGGTGACTGGACAGGAAGAAAATACGGTCCCCCAGATAGATAGCTTCTTCAATGTCGTGGGAGACCAACAGCACCGTGGTCTTTTCCTTTTTTACCACTTGCTGCAACAACGCCTGCATCTGCCAACGGGTTTCAGGGTCAAGCGCCCCGAAAGGCTCGTCCATGAGCAATAACTGCGGCTGGTTGGCCAGCGTTCTAGCAATCGCCACGCGCTGCTGCATACCACCGGAAAGTTCATGGGGATAGCTGTTAGCCACATCAGATAAACGCACCGCATCCAGAAAGTAATCGACCACTCCTTCTCTCATGCTGGCGCCATCGCCATTGATGGACAAGCCATACGCCACGTTGTCACGGACTGTTAACCAGGGAAAGGAGGTGTAGCGTTGGAACACCATGCCACGTTCCTTCCCCGGCCCGTCCACGGGCTGTTCATTCAACACAATCTGTCCACGACTGGGCGTTTCCAGACCGGCCACCATCCTTAACAGCGTGGACTTCCCGCAACCCGAAGGACCCAGCAGAACACCAACCTCACCGGCGGGCAGAGCAAGTGACACCTTGTCCAATGCCACTCTGCTGGTATGCCGTGCCGTATGGAATACCTTGCTAACGCCACTCACCTGCAAACCTTGCGATCGTTGTTTCATGATGGATCCTCCCATTGCGGATTACTGGTTAGCTGCTTCAGAGAATAGGGCTTTCATCGGCTCAAGATTGATGCCCTTATCCATCTCATGGGCCGCATCAACCATGCCAAACTTCAGCCACCACTTGGTCGTGGTATCCCAATGCTCATAAATCTGACCATTTTTCTGGCCGAGCGGTAATTCACCGGGGATAACCCCCATGAATCGCCCTGCTTGCTGAGCATCAAATGCCCAGATTCCACCTTTGTAAATTTCTCCGGTGGTCCCCAGTACCTTTTCCACATCTTTAATCGGGAAGTTAAGGCCATTAGCAATGATTTCATTGCCTTCTTTGGGATTGTCTTTCCACCATTGCACAGCATCGAAATACGCTTTCAGGGTTTTTGTCGCCAACTCTGGCTTTTCTTCCATGAACTGATCGCTCATGTACATGCCGTCCCCCAGCAATGCCGTTTCAATCCAGCCCTCTTCAGCAGAAGAAGCAACAACTTTGGCATCGGGCAACGCTGCCATCGCATGGGAGCCAAAGGGTTCCCAAAATTCAGCGGCGGCCACATCACCACCTACCAAGGCACCCACGGCGTCATCCATAATCAAATTGGTGTAATTAACCTGATCGAAACTAACACCTTGCTCCTCAAGCCATATCCCCATAAAAATCTGGGTCAATCCACCTTCTAACACCGCAACGGATTTGCCAATAAGGTCGCTGGCATTTTCAATGCCGGGAGCGAGGATAATTTTGTCTGTGCCATAGGAAGGGTTGGTGTAAGTCACCAACTTGATCGGCACCCCCTTATCCGCCGCGATGGGGCCGTATTCCCCGGTACTGGATGTCACATCCAGTACCCCTGCACTCATTAACGAGAAGCTCTCGTAAGGATCCTCAATAATCGTTAGATCAAGCTCCAGGTCCTCCACAAAGCCTTTTTCTTTCGCAATAAACCAAAATCCATAGCCTGGCCATGAGAACAAAGATACTTTTACCTCATCTGCCTGGACGGAAAATGAAGAAAACAGACAACCTAATAGAGCGCTTAAACAGAGTAGTTTTTTCATGGTTTAACCCTCAACTTCAGTTTTCATTAGCGTGCTTTTTCAGGTACGGAAAACAAACGCGATACAACAACCTGAATGCCGTATCAAAAAGCAAACCCAAACATCCAATCGTCACGATTCCTGCCATGATGTCGTCCACATGAACAAACCGTTTTGCCCGCATCATCATGGCTCCTATGCCATCAGACGCAGCAACAATTTCGGCAATGACCAGGTAGGTCCAACTCACTGCCAGCATCTGCCGGCAGGTATCCACATAACCGGGCAAGGACTGCCTTAACACCACAGTCCACATAATGGCCTTTCGGCTTCCCCCCAAGGTTTTCGCTGTTTCTATAAAATCGGAGGGAACTTGGCGGGTTACATCGGCCAACATGATGACCAAAAAGAACACCACGCCAATCATCAGAAGCGTAATTTTTTGAGCGTCACCGGTCCCCAGCCACATCAGCAAAAGAGGAATGAAAGCTGGCGCAGGAAGGTACCTAAACGCACCTAACAGTGGATTCAACAGGGCATCAATTTTTGCAAAAGACCCCATCAGCATACCCAGAGGAAGTGCGACCATAACCGCCAGCGAAAAGCTCACCGCAATACGTCGGATACTGGAAAGCACATCGCTGCCAAAATTTTCTTCCGCAAACAAATCCCAAAGGGATGACATCACCACTTCCGGGCTCGGGAACAGTCTCTCTGGCGCTAAATCTACATTTGCCGCCAGGTACCAACCCAGCAAAAAAACCATCCATCCCGAAAGGCCAATCAACAAACGGCTTTTCCATTGCAGATTTTGGCCATAATCCAACCAGGGTTTACGTCTTCGCTTTATGTTCCGGCTCACAGCGGGTACCGGCTCACTTTTCGCTTTTTCAATATCAGCAATGACAGTCATGGCACACCCTCAAAATGCGGTTAAAAAGCTCAGGCCATAAACCGGGACAGCCTTACCATCTCGAATGGCATCCGGAACAGCCACCTGGCCGTAGGTCTCTGCATAAACCGCCTGCAATCGGTAACGGTGGTAGCTACGCACCTGCGCAAGCAGTGGTAAACTTTTCTCTTTCATATCGCCATACATGGTCAGGTGCTGCTGCGGAAGCTTGTACCAAGGAAGGGTGGGCTTTGCATGGTGAGCATTGTGATAGCAGAAATTCAAAACCAGCAGGTTCAGCCATGGCCAACGCCGTGAGACAGGGTTGGTGTAGGTATTATCTTCTTCATATTCGCGATTACCCTTGTAGGGCAGGACTGCTTTCGCGTCATCCAGAATCGCAATGATTTCGTAGTTGTGTTGAAACGCATCGAAGAAACGCAGCACCGTCATCACGATTGCATAGGCGAGGATGTAAAGCAGCACCGCTTTAACACTCCATAGCGAAAGCAATGCCAATCCGCCAAGGCGAACCACCATGACCCTAACCGTGCGCATGCGTAATTCCCGGCTGCCATAGCCCAGGAACGGACCCGCCATCAGCACTGCGTGCATCATGTATTCCACTGCCGGGATGTACATCCACTCCAGCGCGAATACCATTTTTTCCATTTTTGGGCGCGCCTTTAACCAGGCACGATAATCAAAGGCAATGGTGTCGGCGTTATCCACATGGTGGCGCATATGTTTGTAGCGAAGGTCTTCATAGGTTCCGTAGCATCCTCCCGCAACCCAATTCAGTGCCTTGCCCAACGCTGCGTTGTGTTCCACTTTTTTGAACAACGCATTGTGTGCGCAATCGTGAATCAAGTAGGCGGCGATGATCATTCCGTGGGCACAACTGAGCACCCCGAGAACAGGCAGTAACCAGCCCGCCTGCGCCATCAACAACCATCCGCCGATGTAGCTAACCAGGATATACGCCAGCACAGCCAAATTCGGCCACAGACCGTCTTCATGCCGCAGGGATTTTTTCAACGTGACTACCGGGTTCATTACTCTCTCCTCAGCCTTGCTTGTTCGCCATTTTCCAGTTGTCGAAATGGGCCATTTCACACTCGGCGATCCAGCGGTTTAGCGCCCACAAATCTGCCACCGGCGCCTGGGTATAGGGCAGCAAATGCAGATAACCATCGGTGCCAAATTCAGGCGTCATGCTGGTACTTTCCATTCCTCGGGCCAGCTGGGACTCCCACACCGCCTCCCAACAACGCTGGTGCGCCGTTAGTGCCGATTGATATTCCGGCGCTCCCGGATGAGGCACCTGTGGCCCCTGGTCGTACCCCACGCGGCTGTGAATGTGGTGCGCCTGTGTGGCAACCCGGGTAATACAGTCCCACTCCACATCCGGCTGACGCTCACACACCACCGCCCAGTGACTAAAGTCACAGGTAACGGCTAACTCAGGGAGTTGTTCGAGGATGGCAACGGTATTCCAGGGTGAGAAGAAACTTCGCCCTCTATGGGTTTCGAAACTGGCCAGCACTCCATGGCGCTGTGCAATGTCATTTGCCCGGCCAAAAAAGGTAACGCTGTCGCTGATCGGCCAGGCATCGCAGCCGCCCATCACATTCACGAACCGGGCGCCGATCGCCTTGCCCGCCAGCAGCTGTGATTCGAAGTCGTCCAGATGCTCGTTCAGCGTGGCGTCCCGTCGCGGCACGTAACTGCCTGCAGTGCAGATTTCCTGAATCCATTGCAGGTTGCCGTCCGCCAGCTGTTGGCCCAGCTGATCGCGACTCTCTGTGTTCTCTGGGCAAGGGGCCTCGAGCCCCTCAAACCCTGCGTCCAACGCCAGGCTAACCGCCTCTTCAAGGGATCCCTCGTGACCCCAGAGCGTCTTAAAATGTGCAAGCTGCATTGATAACTCCCGTATACAGACGTCGACTTTTCGTCATATATACGTGTCAAAGCAACATGCATGCCAATATTTAATTACGCAAAGAAAGACGCCAAGCCACTGATTAGTCACGATTATTTTATTAAGGGGTTCAGACAGGATCGGCAGCGACTGCCCAGAATCAAGGCAGCCGCACCATCATGGCAGGGCATAGCGGTGGCCTCGCGCCACCACTATGGGATCAGGCAGGATCAGACAAGGATTGCCGCACGTCCAGATAGGATTGCTCCGCCACGGCCATGCTCTGCAAGGACTCATCCCGGAAGCGGCGATAGGAGTTATAGACTTTGCGCGCCTCCTTATTACCGGCCACCAGCGCCTCGATCACCTCATCGCTGGCCTCTTTCAACGCCTTGAGTACATCATCAGGCAACCGTCGCAGTTTCACGCCGTGCTTGTTAACCAACTCATCCAAGGCCGCATTGTTGCGGGCGGTGTACTCGTCGAGCATGTCCTGGTTTTCTGACTGGGCCGCGTAACGGATGATCGCCTGCAGGTCTGCCGGCAACCCTTCCCACACCTTCTTGTTAATGGTCAGCTCCAGCGTCGGGCCGGGCTCCTGCCAGCCGGGGTAGTAGTAGTACTCCGCCACCCGCTGCAGGCCAAACGTCAGGTCGTTATAAGGGCCAACCCAATCCGCCGCATCAATGGCACCGGTTTGCAGGGAGGTAAAGACTTCCGCACCGGGCAGCTGTACCGGGGTGGCGCCCACCTTACCGAGCACTTCGCCGGCCAGGCCGGGCATGCGCATCTTCAACCCTTTCAGGTCTTCGATGCTGTTGATCTCCTTGTTAAACCAACCCGCCATCTGCGTGCCCGTATTGCCGCAGGCAAACGGCTTCAGGTTGAACTGGGCATACAGATCATCCCACAACTCCTGGCCGCCACCGTGGTGCAACCAGCCGTTCATTTCCTGAGCGGTGAGCCCAAAAGGCACGGCGGTGAAAAACGGCGTGGCCGGGTGTTTGCCCTTCCAGTAATAGGCCGCGCCATGGCCCATTTCCGCGCTGCCCTGGCGTACGGCATCGAACACTTCAAAGGCTGGCACCAGCTCTTTCGCACCATAGACCTTGATCTTGATCCGCCCGGCGGACATTTCTTCCACCCGTTTGGCGAAGCGGTTGGCGCCCGCCCCCAGCCCCGGATAGTTCTTCGGCCAAGTGGTAACCATTTTCCATTCGTAGGTTTGCTGCCTCGGCACCTTTTTTTCTGGCTCAGGCGCTGCCGCTGCTGCGCCCTCTGTGGGCGGGCAATCTTTCTTTTCACAGCCGGCCAACGCCAGGCCGCCCAACCCCAAACCCAGGGCGGAAACAAATTTACGGCGATCCAATGGGATTTCCTCCGATAATGGGCGGCAGTGCTCTGCCGCTTTCGGGTTATTGTTTACGGCCTGACGTTGAACGCCCAATGCCCGACGGTCTTTCTTCCAGCGTCAGGCATCAGGCGTCTAGCATCAAGCGGGCCACAGGCCCTATATCACTTCCAATCGAGCGTACTGGCTGACCAGCCACTTGGTGCCAGCGTCATCGAAATTGATTTGCAGGCGCGCATTCGGCCCTTGCCCTTCAAAGTGCAATATCGTGCCTTCACCGAATTTCGGGTGCAGCACCCGCGCCCCCAAGTTGATGCCATTGGACTCGGTTTCGCGAACCGGCCTGCCCGCTCCGCCCATGGGCCGACTGAAGCCGGCCCGGGCGCGGATTTCTTCCAGCGTCTCAGCAGGAATTTCGCGCAGAAAACGGCTCGGCGGATTGCAGTTCTCGTTGCCGTACAAACGCCGGCTTTCCGCGTGGGTCAGGTACAGCTCTCGCATGGCGCGGGTCAGCCCCACGTAGCAAAGCCGGCGCTCTTCCGCCAACCGGCCCGGTTCTTCGCTGGACATTTTATGCGGGAACAAGCCCTCTTCCATACCAGTGATAAACACCACGGGAAACTCCAGGCCCTTGGCCGAGTGCAGGGTCATCATCTGCACCGCGTCTTCGTGGGCATCGGCCTGCCCTTCACCGGATTCCAGCGCCGCATGGTCCAGGAAGGCTGTGAGGCTATCCAGCTCCGAGTCTTCGTCCTCGTCACCGAACTCTCGGGTAGCAGAAAGCAGTTCGCGCAGGTTTTCCAACCGTTGCTGACCCTTTTCGCCTTTTTCCTTGCCATGAAATTCCAGCAGGCCGCTAGCTTCAATCACATGCTCAGTAGTTTCCGCCAGCGACAAGCCCTCGCACTGCTGCTCCAGTTGCGCCACCAAATTCAAAAAGACGGCCAGCGCATTGGTAGCACGGGCCGTTAGCAACTGCTCACCAACCAGCGCCTGGGCTGCCGCCCACAACGACACATTACGCTGGCGGGCCACTTCACGCAGGGTTTCCAGGGTCTTGTTGCCGATGCCCCGGGTCGGCGTATTCACCACCCGCTCAAAGGCGGCATCCGCATCGCGATGGCTCAGCAATCGCAGGTAAGCCAGGGCATTCTTGATTTCCACCCGCTCGAAGAAGCGCTGGCCGCCATAAATGCGGTAAGGAATACCCGCTTGCAGGAACGCCTCTTCCAGCACCCGCGACTGGGCGTTGGAACGGTAAAGCACGGCCATTTCCGAGCGCGCGGTGCCTTCTTGGAACAGCTTATCCATGCGCCCGGCGATAAAGCGGGCTTCGTCCACTTCATTGAAGCCGGAATAGAGGCGAATCGGGTCGCCATCGCTTCCCTCGGTCCACAGCTCCTTGCCCAGCCGGTCGCTGTTGTTGCCGATCACCGCATTGGCGGCTTTCAGAATAGTGCCGGTGGAGCGATAGTTCTGTTCCAGGCGAATAGTACGGGTATCGGGGAAATCCCGGCTGAACTTGTGAATGTTCTCGATCTTGGCGCCACGCCAGCCATAAATGGACTGGTCGTCATCGCCCACGATGGTGACCGCGTTGTTCTCGTCCGCCAGCAACCGCAGCCAGGCGTACTGGATGCTGTTGGTATCCTGAAATTCGTCCACCAGGATGTGTCGGAAGCGGCGCTGGTAGTGGCCACGCAGGCTATCATTATCGCGGAACAGCTCCAGCACCCGCAGCAGCATTTCGTTGAAGTCCACTAGGCCGCCACGCTCACAGGCTTCTTCATAGGCGAAGTAGATCTTCTGCATGGTCAGCGCAAACAAATCGCCGCTGGCGTCCATATGCCGGGCGCGCAGCCCTTCATCCTTCTGGCCATTGATGAACCAGGTGGCCTGGCGGGCCGGCCAGCGCTGTTCATCCAGCCCCAGTTCCTTGCTCACCCGCTTGATCAGGCGAATCTGGTCGTCCGCATCGATGATCTGGAAGCCCTGGGGGAGCCCGGCCTCCTGCCAGTGAGCCCGCAGCAGCCGGTGAGCAATGCCGTGGAAAGTGCCCACCCACATGCCGTCGGCAGACATATCCAGCAGCTGCTCAATACGCCCACGCATTTCCGCGGCGGCCTTGTTGGTAAAGGTCACCGCCAGAATGCCAAACGGCGAAGCCTGCTCGGTAGCAATCTGCCAGGCAATACGGTGCACCAGCACCCGGGTTTTACCGGAACCGGCCCCCGCCAGTACCAGCAAATGTCGGTCATCGGCAGCCACCGCATCGCGCTGGGCCGGGTTCAAGCCATCAATAAGGGAAGTCACATCATCCATGGCGCGAAAGTTTAGCAGAATGTCCTCGCCGGTGATGCCTGCCGGGGAAGGCAATTTTGCCCTGCGCCGGGGCCTTCCTTCACACTCCCACTAAAGCCGGTTTCCTTCGCCGCCAACCTGTGGGTAAACTGTAAAATAAAAAAACACTCGGCTCCCACGCCAGAGGAAGCATTCACGGTGTCTTCGCAGTCTCCAGCATCCCAGTCAGTACCACCGTTCAACGGTGTACTTAATGAACAGTGCCAATTGCTGCTAAGCGGCATCGCCGCCCTGTTGCTGCTGGAAAGTGCCGCAGCCATTACCCTGGTGTGGACGTACTGGTTTACCCCGATCGCCCATCAGCCCCTGCTGATCTGGCTGGGTGTGATCGCGGCGATACAGATCGCCCGCTTGCTGGTTCTGCCTTATTGCCGTCGCCGCCTTGATGCGCAGGAAACCATGCCGTTCTGCCGCCGCATGCTCTCCGGCCTGGCCTTGTCCACACCGCTACTGCTCGGCATGGCCGGATACTTATTCAACCCCCTGGAAACCCTACTCTCATCGCAGATGCTGTCCGCCCAGCTGGTTTGCGCCTGCCTGGGTCTGGGGCTGAGTGTCATGGCGCTGGCCGCCTACAGCAGCTATTTCCCCACCGTGTTCCTGTACCTGGTGATGCTGCTGGGCCCAGCCGTAGCCCGCCTGGCTGAAACCCAACAGAACCATCCGTTACCCCTGGTTATGCTGATATCGCTGCTGGGGCTGTTCTTCCTAGTCGCTGCCCGCCGCATCAACCGCACCGGCCACCAGGCAATGATGCTGCAAGCCAGCAATCGCTCCCTGATCGACTACCTGAACCGGGCCCGCAGCGACGCCGAAGCCCTGAACGAAAAACTGGCGCAGGAAATCTATGAGCGCAAGGAAGCCCGCCAGCGGTTGCAGGAAACCAACGAGCGCCTGGAAAGCATGGTGCAGGAACGCACCCAGGCACTGGGCGAGACCAACACGGCGCTGGCCGCCACCAGTGAACGATTAGAGCTAGCGTTGGAAGCCAGCAACATTGGTTTGTGGGACTGGATGCTGGACACCGGGCATAACTACCACACCAACTTCGACCGCTTGCTGGGTTACGACAGTGCTTACTTCAAGAACTTCTTCGGTGATTTGGAGACCTTGGTCCACCCCGATGACCTGACGCGCATCCGCGAAGCCATGGTGGCGCACTTCAAGGGCAATGATAGCCGCTATCACGCAGTGTATCGGCTGCGCCACGCAGACGGCAGTTGGCGCTGGATCGAAGACGAAGGCCGAGTGGTGTCGCGTAGCACAGAAGGCCGCGCCACCCGCATGATAGGCACCCGCCGAGACATTACTGATGACCGCCAGGCCCAAGAACAACAGCGACTGGCGGCCACCGTGTTCGAAAATGCCCCGGAAGGCATCTTCATCCTCGACCACGAATTCCGCTTCCTTGCCGTGAATGCGCGCTTCGAGCAGATCACCGGGTATTCCGAGTCCCTGGTCATCGGCCGGCGCATCCTCGAAGAAGAACAGGCCCACCCGAACCGGGACACCTACCTGAGCATTACCACCGCTCTACAAGAGAACGGCTTCTGGGAAGGGGAAATCAGCGAACGCCGCCGCAATGGCGAAATGTTCCCTGAATGGCTGCAAATGAGCGCCGTGCGTGACGAACAAAAACGGGTAATCCGCTATGTGGGGATGATTTCCGACCTGACCACCCGCAAGGAAACCGAGCAGCAATTACAGTTCCTGTCCAACTACGACCGCCTTACCGGCCTGGCCAACCGCACCCAGTTCCGCGAGCATCTGCACAAATCGCTGACCCTGGCCCGCCTGAACCGGGAAAAGGTAGCACTGCTGATGATCGACCTGGACCGCTTCAAGCCCATCAATGAATCCCTGGGCCATGAAATCGGTGACCGCCTGCTTAAAGCCGCCGCCCTGCGCATTGCCCAGCATGCCGGCGGCGAAGAGTCCCTGGCTCGGGTGGGCGGCGATGAATTCACTCTGTTGCTGGAAAATCACGGTGGCGAAGGCAGCATCAGCCAGCAGTGCCAGAAACTGATCAACGCCATGAAGAAGCCGTTCCTGATTGACGGCCACGAACTGCTGCTGGGTGCCAGCATCGGCATCAGCCTGTTCCCGGATACCGCTAAAGAAGCCCAGAGCATGATCAACCAATCCGACATGGCGGTGTATCAGGCCAAACGCAGCGGCGGCAATAATTTCCAGTTCTACCGCAGCAACATGCGCGTAGCATCGGTGGAACAGCTGGCCCTGGAAACCAGCCTGCGCAAGGCAATCTTCAAGAACGAGTTCGTGGTGCACTACCAGCCAAAAATGGAGCTAGCCAACAACCGCATTACCTCGGTGGAAGCGCTGGTACGCTGGCAACACCCCACCATGGGCCTGCTGCCCCCAGCGGACTTCATTCCCCTGGCCGAAGAAACCGGGCTAATTTCCGCCATCGGCGAGCTGGTGCTGGAGCGCTCCTGCCGCCAGGCCCACAAGTGGTACAAACAGGGGCTGGGCAATATCTGCGTGTCTGTGAACCTGTCAGCCCACCAGTTCCGCAAAGGTAACGTGGCGGAAATCGTGGACCGGGTACTGTCCACCACCGAATTACCCCCGCACCTGCTGGAACTGGAACTCACCGAAAGCCTGATCATGGAAGACATGGAGCAGAACATCGAACTGCTCCAGCAACTGCGTACCCGAGGCATTGAGCTGGCGCTGGACGATTTCGGCACCGGCTATTCGTCACTGAGTTACCTGAAGCGTTTCCCGGTGGACACCCTGAAGATCGACCGCTCCTTCATCATGGATCTGGACAAGAGCCCGGACGATGCCGCCATTACCCGCGCCATCATCGACATGGCCCACAGCCTGAAGATGAACGTGATCGCCGAAGGGGTAGAAACCGAAGATCACCTGAGCATTCTGCGCGATATGCATTGCGACAGCATCCAGGGCTACCTGATCAGCCGCCCGGTGCCGGAAAACGAATTACTGGAATTGCTGCATACGCAGGCGTATCGAAAAGCGCTGGATAGTTAATCGCCTGTGGGGCTACATACGCTACGGCTCTTCAAACGAAAGAGGCCGCGTCCTGGGTTTGGACGCGGCCTCTTTCGTTTGCAAGAACAACGCACGCTAATCGCGTCGCTGTTCACGGTTCATTATTCACTGTCCGCTTCCAGCAGCTTGAGGGTCTGCTCCGCCTGAAAGTACCCTTCCAGATGCCGACGCAACCACGCCTCCAGCAGCCCTTCGCTCTGCAGCTTGGCCATCACTGGCGGCAGGAAGCGGCGGGCATCATCAAGCATCAGCTCGCGGGTGACGCCCAGCTCATCCAGCAGGCCAGTGAGGCTGGTATCACCATATTTATCGAAAAACGCCTGCACGCCCGCTTCCAGCATGGCATTGAAGTAATCCGTGTGGCGCAGGTCCCGCCAATACTCGAACACGATCACGAACAGCTCCTGAATATCTTCGCTGCTGACCAGCTCCTTCAGGTCCGCCACCGGACGCTGGGAAAAGTCCTGCCAACCCACCTTCACCAGCTCGCGCAACTCATCCAGATTATCGTCACGATACAGGTACGGATCACTCAACAATTGCTCCGTGCGACGCAACAACCATTCTTGCAGTCGCGCCTCCAGGCTGGCCAGCCAGCGTTCCGGCAAGCGCTTGCTCAACTGGCTACGCAGGGGACCGGGCAGCCCCTGATGCAGCAACGTCTTGAGCCCCAGTTGCGCACCGCCGGCCAGCAAGGCCAACAGCACCGGGTTACGCCCCAGCCAGGCCATACCTTGCCGCGACAGGGGAATCTCCAGCGCCTTGTCTAACAGCGCCATCACCACGGCCTCGTCTACCACATCCTCTACTGTGCGCTCGCCCTGAATGGCGTGGTCATAGAACCGCTCCACCATATCGCCCACCAGCTCGGGAATCGCGCCGCTGATATCCATCTGCACCGCGTATTTCTGCGCCGTGGCAAACACCTGCTCGGCTTGCACCCACTGGTTCAGGGAATAACCCGCCGCCCGCTCAAGCACGTAGTCGAGCTCCTCAACCATCAGTGAATCGAGCTGTTCCGGCGAGAGGCGCGCCAACAGATAATCGACCAGCCCATCCAGTAAACGATTTGCCACTTCCTGTTTATTGCCCGCCATTTTTCGCATTTCCCGATGAAAAGTTCTTGATGCTGCACACATCGATTGTATCATTGAACGATGTCACAGTTACGGAGGGACGCATAATGGCGATTTCGATTCTGCCCATACGCCGCAACCTGAAATTCAACCTGAACCCGGCCAAGGCACTCACCTGGCACCGGGACGGCCTGAATGTCAGCCAGTTCCTCAATACCATGAGCCTGTTTTTCCCGGTGGGTGAGCGCTTCTTTATCGACAGCGTCCGCCACTATCGCGACCAGATTACCGATTCAGAACTGAAAAAGGCAGTCACTGCCTTTATCGGTCAAGAAGCCATGCACGGCCGTGAGCACGAAGAATACAATGACTTCGTGGCTCAGGCCGGTATTCCACTGCATGCCCAGGAAGCGTTCGTTGCCAAGCTGCTTGGTGCCGCCCAGCAATACAGCCCCAAAGCCTTTCAACTGGCCGCCACCGTGGCGCTGGAACACCTGACCGCCATTCTCGGCGGCGGCCTGCTGGACCTGCCCGAGATCATGGACGGAGCCGATGAAGGCTACAAGGCCATCTGGAACTGGCACGCGCTGGAAGAAACCGAACATAAAGCCGTGGCCTTCGACGTGTACCGCACCGTAATCGGCGACGACAGCAACTTGGGTGCCTACGCGCTGCGCAGCGGCACCCTGGTAGCCGCCACCGGCATCTTCTTTGCCCTGTTCATCCCTTTTTACCTGCACAACGTGCGGATTAAGGGCGGCCTGACCGACCTGAAAGGCTGGCGGGCCGTGGCCAAACACACCTGGGGCCGCAAAGGGATCTTCCTGAACATCACCAAACCCTGGTTTGACTGGTTCAAACCCGGCTTCCATCCATGGGATCACGACAACAGCGAGCAGCTGCAAAACGTCGAGGCCCTGCTCGGCGACCTGCTCACAGAGGAAGCCGCCTAACCCCTTTTTCCATTCACCGAGCTCTCCCTTTTCCGGTGACTTTCAGGGTCGGCACTTTGCCGGCCCTTTTTTTTGCCGTTCTGCGGCCACGGCATACTTCATGCGACATGGACAAACGTTGCGTAAAGCGCCGCCCGACCACCCAGTTCATAACGAAAAAAGCGCCTGCAATTGCAGACGCTTTTTTTATAAGCCCAACCCGGGGATTACTCGTGGTTGCCCTCTTGTGTGGACACCACTCGATCGTCCGCCAGGCGGACATTCGCCGCTGGCGCATTACCCTCCCGGTCTTCACCGAAATACAGGGTGGTATGCGGGAAGGGAATCTCAATGCCGGCCTTGTCGAAGTAGATCTTCACCAGTCGATTGAAAGCACGACCCACCGCCCACTGGTTACCCGGGGTGGTCTTGATCACCACACGGATATTCACTGAGCTGTCAGCCAGGGCGGTAACCCCTGCAACGGTCATGGGCGCCAGAATATTATTCTTGTGCTCGCCTTCCTTGAGCGCTTCAAACGCGGCCTCAAGCTGGACGATGGCATCGTCGATGCTTTCCCGGTAGCCAATCCCGTACTCTCCCACATGGTTGCCGTACTCGCGGGTGTAATTGGAGACCGCATCCACCGAGGAGAAGGGCACAATGTGGTAGGTGCCATACAAGTCACGCAAGGCCACCGAGCGGATACCTACCCGCTCCACGGTACCGGAGTGGGCGCCAACGCCAACGAAATCGCCAGTGTTCATGGCATTTTCCAGCTGAATAAACACGCCGGTAATCACATCCTGCACCAACTTCTGGGCGCCGAAGCCAATGGCCAGGCCCAACACGCCCGCACCGGCAATCAGCGGACCGATATCCACACCCACTTCAGAGAGCACGATCATCACCGTCATGATGATGATGGTCATGGCCAGAGTGGTATGGAACAGCCCCAGTAAAGTCTCACCGCGTGCTGCCTGTGCCGGCGTACTGTTTTCGCTGGGACTGAACTTATGCTCAACCAGGCTGGCCAGGGCAATCCAGACCGCCGCCGCCAGCGCCAGAATCAGCAGGATATCAATCAGCGCGGATACAGTTTGCGCACCGGCCGTAGTCGCATACCAGGCCGCCAGGTCATAGAGCTCCCAGGCATCCAGCGACAACACCACTACCAGCGCCAGAATCAGTGCCCGGATGATTTTCAGGCCGGTAGGCACATAGGTATTCACCCGAGCCTGCAAGCGAGGCATGCTGGCATTAAGCCGTTCCGACAACTGGATTTCCTTACCAATCAGCTGCCCCAGCGCCACCGACACCAGCAGGCCCAAGCCCACATAGATCAAAGTCTCCAGCGTCGCCAGCGCCACAAACGGCAACGCTGTTTCCGGGTTCAGTACGGTCGCGGTAAACACCAGCAACGCGTAGGCCAACGCCAACCAGTGCCAGGTACGCGCCAGCAACAGTAACAACAAGCGAATTGGCCCGGATCCGGCATTGGCCCGCTGTGTCAGCGCCTCACGCAGCACTTGGCGTTTACGCCAGATCACCGCCGTCGCATACACCAAAGCCACCAGCATGATCACCGTCCCGGCACCACTGCCCAGAGACGGGGACACGTTGAAGTTCAGCACTGGCACCAACACCAGCATGCCGTAGCCGATCAAACCGGCCTCACGGGCCAGAAAACGGTTACAGTAGCGCGCCTGCTCCGCCGCCACCGGCAGCAACCGCAAGCCCTCATAGCGAGAGGAAAAGAACATCCGCAGGCCCGCCTTAGCCAGCTCAACCAGCAGGAAGGCATTCAGAAACAGCGACAACCGGGTAGCATCCGCGCCCAGCTGTTCGGTGAGCAGTGGCGCCACAAAGCTGCCGGCCAGGTAGGCCAACGCCACCACGATAATATCCAGCAAGGCTGCCACCGCCACGGCCACCATGGTGCGCAGGATCGCCAACTTTTCCGAACCGGCCCGGGCCCAGGCACTGAGACGGGCAAAAGCCGACCCCACCACCTTGCGCAGCAACCAGAACACCACAAAGGTGACCACCACCAGAATTGCCAGATTCAGCAAGGCCGCGATGACCGTTTTCATGTCCACCGGCGTAGCCGCCGCCGTCGCGTCACTGGCGACAGCATCGCCGCCAAACCAGCCCGATACCAAGGCCCCCAGCGCCGCAAATTGGCGCCCCATATCACCGGCCAGATTACCAGTAGCCGCTGCCATGCGGCGAGCCATCGAAACTTGCTCGGCGGTCTGCCCGCTGGGCGCCTGGGCGGCAATCTCAGCGGCGGGCACTTCACCGTCCAACCCCAGCGGTTCAGGCTGGGCTGACGCGTGCACGCCACGCAGCTGATCGATCAATACCTGGCGGCTAGCGTCATTTTCCAGCAGATCCGCCAGCTCAGAATATTCACTGGGGGCAGCTGCCGCTGGCTGAGCGGCCTCCTGGGCGTGGGCCGCTGCGGTGAAGAGCATGAGCAAAAGGGTAATAAGGGCTGTCAGGCCGCGAAACGCCTGGGGTTGATGGCGCAAACTGATCTCCTCATCCCGGTCATCGCCGGGCAAAATGCACGATTTGAAGCGTATTCAGGCGCCCACCCTAACAAGTCAGACACCAAAAAATGTGAAGATTGCGCGAAGGATTTACCGTCGATTTCCGCCCCGGGTTGGCCCTGGGGAGCCGCCAACCCGGTGAGAATGCCAGTCACAGCGGTTGACCATGACATTGAGCACTGTAATTATCGGACTCCATTCCAATAACACTTGGCGGAGGCGTTCATGAACGCATTCTGGACCCCGGATTCGCAGGCTCTGGCGCCTTATCTCGCTGCCTGGCACCACGCCCACAAAGGGCTGCAGATTATTGCTTCATCACTGCAACCCGGCATGACTGAACAGGATTGCGAACTGCTGATCCGCGACTGGCTGCGTGCGCACCAACTATTCGATCCCGCCCGGCCACCCAAGGCGCGCTTTACAGCCCAACCCACCCGCCGTCGCTTTGGCCTGAACAGACCGGCAAAGCGCCGTTACCGGATCGGCATGGGCTATATACTGCGTTGCGATGCGGTGCAAAACGGCTACGCCGCCAAAGCCTGCCTTAGCGGCCCCGACACCGTTCAACTGGCGCCGTTACACCGTCGCCTGCGCGACTATCGCGATCAACTGCCGCTGGCACTGGGCAGTGGAGAGACGCCTCAGCAGCTTGCAGACCGCTTCACCGGCCTGCGCCAGCACTACCGTCTGGTGCCGCTCACCGGCACCCTGCCGGAGGGCAACCGCATCGGCGAAGGGCCACTGATACCCGGCCTGTGGCAATGGCAGCTGACCCTGAGCGACGGTACGCACAGCGTCGGCAGCAGTGAATTCCTGCTGATGGACGATCAGGGGCCGCGCTGGCTAACCGACACCCCGGCGCACCTGCTCGACACAAACAATAACGGCAATAACCACAAGCAAGAGGAAGCAGCCTGATGGTGCAGTGGCGCGACAGCAAAGTGAGCCGTGATGGCGTTGATTTGGCCGTGCGAACCTGGAGTTCCGACAAGAGCCCCACCGTGATTCTGGTCCACGGCTATCCCGACGCAAATCATGTCTGGGAAAAGGTGGCAGAACGGCTCAGCCGGGATTTCAAAGTGGTCGCTTATGATGTTCGCGGTGCCGGTAATTCCTCTATTCCGAAGGGTCGAAACGCCTATAAACTCCGCCAACTCCGCGACGATTTGCATGCCGTGATGGATGCAGTTTGCCCGGATGAAAAAGTCCATCTGGTAGGCCACGACTGGGGCTCGATTCAGACCTGGGAGTCGGTGACCGACCCCGGTGCCGAGCAGCGCATCGCCTCCTATACCACCCTGTCTGGCCCTTGTCTGGATCATGTCGGGCAATGGATGAAGGCCCGCCTGCGCGAACAAAAAGTGGGCGCGGTGCTCAACCAACTCGCCCACTCTTGGTATATCGGCGCCTTTCAATTACCCGTGTTGGCGCCGACATTGTGGAAAGTCGGGCTGGCCAAGGCCTGGCCACAGCTACTGCGTCGCAGCGAAAACCTGCACAGCGAAGCCAGCGCCACCCAACAACAGGACGGCATCCACGGCATCGAACTGTACCGCGCTAACATGCGGCCCTCTCTTGCCAAGCCCCGGGAACGGTATACCCAAGTGCCGGTACAGCTGATCGTTGCCCGGGAAGATAACTACGTGCGCCCGGCCATGCTCGAAGACCTGCACCTGTGGACCGATCGTCTGTGGCGCCGGGAGCTGGATTGCGGCCACTGGGGCCCACTGCTACAACACCCGGACGTGACCGCCCGCTGGATCCGCGAGTTCATTCAACACATCGACGGCGCCCCTGCCAGCGGCCCACTGCAACGCAGCGAAGTCACTGGCACAAACCCGAAAGGCCCGGACAGCGGCAAGCGGGTTGTGATCACCGGAGCCGGCTCCGGCATCGGCCGCGAAACCGCGCTGGCCTTTGGCCGCCGGGGCGCGCTGGTGCTGTGCACCGACATCAATGCCGAGGCCGCCGCCAGCACCGCCAGTATCATCGTCCGTGAAGGCGGCGACGCACTCAGTCGCAAATGCGACGTGAGCAATTCCCGCTCCATGGAGGCGCTGGCCCGCTACGTGGAAAACGAATTGGGCGCCCCGGACATCCTCATCAATAACGCCGGCATCGGCTTGTCCGGCTCACTGCTCGATACCAGCGTGAAGGACTGGCAACAGGTGCTCGGCGTGAACCTGTGGGGCGTGATCCACGGCAGCCGGTTATTCGCCCGCCAGATGATCGACAACGGCAAGGCCGGCCATATCGTCAACGTGGCTTCCGCCGCCGCCTTCTTGCCCTCTCGCATGCTGCCCGCCTATGCCACCAGCAAAAGCGCAGTGCTGATGTTCAGCGAATGTCTGCGCGCCGAAATGGCCGAACACAACATCGGCGTCAGCGCCATCTGCCCCGGCATCATTGATACCCCCATTACCCGCAGCACCCGCTTTGTGGGGGTGGCCGACGACGAACAGAACCGCCGCCGTGAAGACACCGCGAAGCTCTACCAGCGCCGCGCCTTTACTCCGGACCGCGTTGCCCAGGCCATCGTCGACGCCGTGCAAAGTAACCGCGCAGTCGTGCCCGTCAGCCCGGAGGCCGTAGGCATGCAATGGCTGGGGCGCTTCACGCCGTCACTGGCCCGTAATCTGGCACAGGTGGACATGACGCCTTAGAAGAAAACGCCGCACGCCTGGTGCCTGACGCCAATAATCAAAACCCCGGAGGTATATTTCACCGTCCGGCTTCAGGCTTCAGGCATTCGGCACATTGCGTGCCGCGTCTCTTTTCTCCTTCTAGCCCCAGTGCAAAAAGGGGGCTATCATCGCCCCATGACAACCCGTGACCGTAATCCCGCAGCAATTCTGCGCAGCCTCAAGAAGTACACCCAACCGGCTGAGCAGCAGGCCCCGGCCGAGGCTGGAGACCATAAAGAGTTCACCATCGATGAACTGGCCCGCGAAGCCGGCTCGACGGTGCGAAACGTCCGCGCCTATCAGGACCGTGGCATTCTCCCGCCTCCGGAGAAACGCGGCCGCACCGGCATTTATACGGATGTGCATCTGGCACGCCTGAAGATCATCGGCGCCCTGCTGGAGCGCGGTTACACCCTCAACAATATCCGCGACTTGCTCAGCGCCTGGGAGCAGGGCCGTGAACTCAACGATATTCTTGGCCTGGAAGTGGCTGTCACCACCTGGCAGAACCCCAGCGTCCCCTCCTACGTGGACTACCAGGAACTGCTCGATGACTTCGGTGAAGACATCACCCCGGAAGTGATGACCAAAGCAGTCAAACTCGGCTACATCATTCCCGAAGGCATGCGCCTGCGCCTGCCCTACCCGCGCGTCTACAACGCCGGCAAGGAACTCAGCGAAGCCGGCGTCCCCCTGGATGCGGTGCTCACCCATGTGAGCCTGGTACGCGAGGAAGTGGACAAGCTGGCCGAGCGCTTTATCGGCATGATCATCCATCACCTGGTGGACGAAAAGTACGGCGACGAAGCTCTCCCCGAAGGCGAAGACGTGCCCAAACTGGCGGACTTTATCACCCGCATCCGCCCACTGGCCGATGCCGTGGTCAGCGATGAGCTGGGCCGGGTACTGGAAAAAAGCATCAACAAGATCCTCGTCGACCGCCTCGCCAACGTGCTGGCGCATATCGAAGAGAAGGGCTGAGAAAACAGTAACAAGTTGAAAGTTCAAAGTTGAAAAGCGCGGGGCGGGACACCGTTTGCTGAAAGGCCATGCCCGCGCCTTTACCGTTATCCGCGGGCACTGCATCGCAAGGCCTCCCTGCTTGGCCCGCGTTTCAACTTTACACTTTGAACTTTCAACTCGCCCCCCGGACACGATCCAACCTCTCTCCCGCACCGTCAAACTTCCTCTTGCCCCCGTGTTGCATGAAGCGTGTTGCATGCTGCGTTAAGTAGGCTTTTCTTTCTGTTTTGTTGCCGCCTCTCCCCCCATACCCACGGGAATGCCAATCTTGGGACGACCGTGCGAAAAAATGCGCCCTCTCCATACCCTGCGCAACCCCCGCACTAAAACAATAAAGTCCCGAGGAGAGCACCATGAAACCCGGATTCGTCATTACCGCGCTGCTTGCCGCCAGCCTGATCAGTGCCTGTGGAGGCGACGGCTCCAGCAGCCCCGCCCCCGTAGCCAACAC
>UEXM01000015.1_pt1 | contig 126012 bp, 120 predicted proteins | sample 1796661 | NCBI WGS metagenome assembly UEXM01 (sample SAMEA4772469, study PRJEB27181) | metagenome | reverse complement strand
CTTGTTTTTTCTGATAGCTGATAACTGATAGCTTTAAGTTTTGAGCTGTCAGCTTTCAGTTAGAGAAACAACAGCCGTGTGGCACTTGTTTTTTCTGACAGCTGACAGCTGATAGCTTTAAACTTGTCTTACTGACAGCTTAAATCTTTTAACTTTGTATTAATTAAAGATCAACATCATACATGCCCAAGCAGCGATGCCTGCGACAATGTCGTCTAACATAATACCTAAACCGCCATGACAGTTTTTATCTAAATATGAGATAGGCCAAGGCTTAAAAATATCGAATAATCGGAAGAGTAAAAATCCGACTAAAAGGCTTTGCCAAGTAATAGGGATTAAAAACATGGTGATCAAAAAACCAACAAACTCATCCCAAACTATAGCGCCATGATCAGGTACACCGGCATCTTCTGCAGCTTTACCGCAAATATAAATACCTGCAACACTCATCAATAGCAGTAATAGTAAATAAAACGGACTGCTTAACGGGGCAACTAACAAAAACAGTGGCACCGCCGCTAAAGTACCAAAAGTACCAGGGGCTTTAGGCGCTAAACCGCTACCAAAGCCTAAGGCTAAAAAATGAATGGGGTTAGATAAGCGAAAGTTAGCTGTCGACTTTGTCATTATGAATCTGTGCTACTGGCAAAGTGTTCAAAACTTTTCGCTCGGATCGGCACTGACTTACTGTTCAATGTTGACGTGATCTTTTCACTACGGTTTATTTGACCAATACAGGTGATCGTATTGCCGGTATTAGCTAAGGCTGTTTCCATACCAACTTTATTGTCTTCACATACAGTAAATAATAATTCGTAATCATCACCGCCTGCTAGGGCAATTTCACAAGCTTTTTCTAAACCGACAGTATCGCGTAAGGCATTAGAAATTGGTAAATCATCAAGTACGATATTGGCGCCAACATGAGAAGCTGCACAGATATGCCCTAAGTCGGCAAGTAAACCATCAGATAAGTCGATGGCTGAGCTGGCATACTCTCTTAAAGCTTGGCCGGCAAGTACTCTAGGTCTTGGGTAGTCTAGTCGCTTTCGAACACACTCAAGGTATTCTGACTCAACAACAACTTCATTGAAAATATGTTTAAGTGCTAAGGCAGCATCGCCAATTTCACCCGTCACATAAACCCAGTCACCAGCCTTGGCACCTGAGCGAGAAAGATGTTTGTTTTTAGGAACTAAACCTTGCGCTGTTACTGTAATACTTAAAGGCCCTTGCGTTGTATCGCCACCAATGAGCTGTACGTTATAAAACTCACATAGTTCAAAAACACCAATACAAAACTCTTCAACCCATTGCAGATCAGCTTCAGGTAGCGTAATTGCCAACGAAATCCAAGTAGGCTCTGCCCCCATTGCTGCTAGATCTGATAAATTAACAGCAATAGACTTATGACCAATTGCTCGTGCGCTCGTTTCATGAGGAAAGTGCACACCTGCAACTAAAGTGTCGGTGGTAATAGCGATATTTTGGCGCTCTGAGGGGCTAACAATTGCGCAATCATCACCAATCCCCAGTAGCACATCCTTTCGCTTAATTACTTGTTCAGTAAAAAAGCGTTTGATCATTTCAAACTCTTTCATATTACAACCAAATTATCGCTATTCGTTTGGACGAACAAGCTTAACGACCTTATCTAAAACACCGTTAACAAACTTATGGCTGTCATCAGCTGCAAATGATTTTGCTAGCTCAATCGCTTCATTGATAATAACGCGATAAGGTACATCACGACAGTCAGATAACTCATACACTGCCACACGCAAAATTGCTTTTTCTACATGATCAACATCAGCTAATGGACGATCAACATGCGGGGCAATTTTTTCATCAATGCTACTAATTTGTGTTGAAACACCACGAAATAGTTGCTGAAAATAAACGATATCAAAACGTCTTGCACTATTTTCAGTCAAAAAATTTGTTTCAATCTCAGCGACATTATTTTGGCTTAACTGCCAAGAATAAACCGCTTGTACTGCCAACTCTCTGGCTTTTCTTCTAGGTGATGGTTTCACAAAAATATCCTGTTATAGCTTGTCTAGCACATTAACCATTTCTAAAGCACTTAATGCTGCTTCGGCGCCTTTATTACCAACTTTAAGGCCGGCACGGTCAATGGCTTGTTCAATTGTATCTGTCGTAATAACACCAAATGCTACTGGCATTGTATATTCCATAGCCACTTGGGCTAAGCCTTTATTACATTCACCAGCAACAAAATCAAAATGAGGTGTACCACCACGGATCACAGCACCAATTGCGATAATGCCGTCATAACCACCTTTAGCTGCAATTTTTTTAGCGGCTACTGGTAATTCATAAGCACCAGGAACGCGAATAACGGTAATGTCACTATCTGTAACATTGCCATGGCGTTTAAGCGCATCTACTGCACCTTCAAGTAAACTTTCAACCACAAAACTGTTAAAACGAGAGACTACGATGGCAAACTTCTTACCTGTTGCATCAAAATTAGCTTCTATGACGTTCATTTAAAAATCACCTACTGATAAAAATTGCCGCAATTCTAGCAAATTGCGCGCGACTGAGGAACTCGTTTTAACAAATTTATAGTAATAGCGTTCAATATATTGAGTATTAAGCAAATATATTACTTAGCTTAGATATAATGACTAGGAAAATAATGCTGTAAGGCACTATTTTTACAACAATATAGTGCAATAAGATAAACTTATCTAAGTTGAACCACTGTATGCTTGCTGTCGAGTTAAGAAGTGATTAAGTTAACTGAATGAATGTTAGCAATGATAAAAAACCAAAGCTGTCAATTGTAACATTTGCTCATGGCACATTAAGCAGCATTTTTGTATCATAGACATACTTAAAACTCACTCTATGTATATAATAAAACCTTATGGCTATTTATTTTTCTTCCAACAAAATCCCTACACTGCACGCTTTTAACTTGCATCAACGCCAAGCTATTCTAGCCATTGCGCAAACAAAGTTTACTGCGCCTGAAAAATTTATTCTTAACATCATTAAACTGTCATTACTGATCCCGCCTTTTCTTTTTATCGCTAATTTACAAGGGGTGGCTTTGGTTACTTCTGTGCTAGTTGTGCTGATAGCTTATTTCCTCTTACTTAGACCTATTATGTTATTTTTCTCCCAAAAGTACCTAAACAAAGCAATCGCCGAATACAAAAAAAGTGAACATTAAGTTCACTTTTTTTCTATATTTATAACCTACACGGCTTGCTAATACCGCCGCTATTTAGCGAAGCTACAATCCTTCAAGTTCTTCTAAATAAGCGTCAATATTTTCTTCTTCTTCGGCATTAACTTCAACCGGAGGACTGCCATCGTAGACTTTGTATTTCATATTTTGAAAATACGCATTTTTGACAAATTCATAGGGATCGATAGAGTCTTTTAAAATAGCTTCTTGGTCAGCCAAAGCTGCTCTAGCCTCTAAACCTAGCACAGCAGAGCGAACTATATTGGGCCAAAATTCAATAATAGCAAGCGGCCAATAATAACGGTCGACATAATCGCCAACTTCTTCACGAACAGAAGATGGCCCTAATGCAGGTACAACTAAGTATGGTCCATCGCCTACACCATAACTGCCTAGGACTTCTCCAAACTCTTCTTGTTGGCGGTTCCAACCAAAATCACTTGCAGGGTCGAAAAAGCCTAAAATGCCTATTGTTGAATTTAAAACAAAACGCCCGGTTGATTTAGCGGCATCGGAAAACTTTGCCTGCAACAGATGGTTGATAATTGTTGAAGGCTCATTTAAATTCAGTGCCATATTGTGCACACCTGAACGTAATTGAGTTGGCATATACTCAACATAGCCCTCAGAAGCTGGTTTAAAAACGTACTTATCAGCATAATCCCAAGTAAAAGTCCAAAAAGGACGGTTAATTGATTCCAATGGATCTTTCGGATCTGATAAACCTTGCTCTGATTTTGGCGTTGAAGAACAAGCAGTTAAAAACAGCGAAAATGCTAATGTTAACAGAAACTTCAAACTAAAAATCGCTTGCGCTTTACATGCCAGCTTACTTACTTTCTTCACTGCAGGGTCCTTGTACTTCAACAATACGTAAATATTTATTTAGGGATTTTAAAGGAAAAATCAGATGAAACATATCTATTTGATACTTTATCATGACTATAAGGTAACTCGTATCAAGAGTTTTGTTTAAAAAGTGTAATTTAGATAAACACTGCTCAACAAATAGCGTGAAATACAAGCTAGAAGGTTCTACAGCCGCTAGTACTTTGATGCTTTTTGGCGGTGAATAGCCAGTAACATTTCGGCTTCAGCTCGCGGGATATCACATTCACGCATTATTTCAGCAATATCAGCACCAAGCTCAACCAATTTCTGTGCTCTAGAATAAAGTTTATCTTCTGGTTGCTGCTGAAGTTGTTGCTCGATAACTTGCCATTTATCGTTAAATTGCGTTTGCATTACTTTAATACGATGTTCAAGCTGTTTACTGACTTGCTCATTTTCTAGTTGTGATGCTTGACAAGACTGTTGGCTGGCTTCTAGTTGGATTTGATTTTGACTAAGCGCGGTTTGCAAAGCAATTAATTGCATTTCTTGATTTTGTAATGCCTGTTCTAATTTATCAATTTGCTGACTGAAGCGATTTTTTAATGCGAGCAGTAACATAGCAACAAGCATGACAATCGCAAATGCGATTAAACTGATCAAATTAGCAGGTATATTTTCCATAGGATAACAAGGTACCGCAGAAATTATAAAGCCCGCTCAAGCAGGACTATTGGTAAAAGCTAACGCTAGTAAACGGGTTCTCATCAGGTGAGAATATATTCACTAGCGTTGTTAGCAGGTTTAGAATTGCTTTAATTCGTCCCATTCCACATCAGAGAGTAACTTATTTAAATCAACTAAAATGAGTAGCTCACCATCTCTATTTGAAACACCTTGAATATATTTGGCGCTTTCGTCGTTACCAACATTTGGCGCAATATCAATTTCAGATGTTTTTAAGTAGACAACCTCAGCAACACTATCAACTAAAATACCGATCACTTGAGTTTCGGCTTCAATAATAACAATACGAGTATTGTCGGTTAGTTCAGCTGACTCCATACCAAAGCGAGCTCGCGTATCAATAACGGTAACAACGTTACCTCGAAGATTAATAATCCCCATTACATACGCAGGTGCTCCTGGAACAGGTGCTATTTCTGTGTAGCGCAGAATTTCTTGCACTTGCATAACGTTAATGCCGTATGTTTCATTATCAAGCTTAAACGTTACTCTTTGCACTACTTCATCGTTAGTATCTACACTTTCACTTGCATTGCGTCTTTCATCCGACATACCGCTAGCCTCTTTCAATTTTGTTGTCTATTTTAATGACGAGCATACTTGTACTCTAAGTATACTTTCAAGTTTCAATTCATCAATTATTCTTGCGTAATATTTACGCCTTTTTCCAATAACTTAATTAGAGAGTCGACATCTAACAAAGCACACATTCGATTTTTCACTAATCCGGCAAGCCAAGGACGTTTGCTTGGTGCATCTAACCACTTAACATCTTCTTGCTTTAAGGTTACTGTATCAACCAGTTTTTCAGCCGTTAGCCCCCAGGCTGTATTATTCAGCATAATAATATACTGATAGTTAAGTGAGGTAAGTAACGCCTCATCGCATTTTTCAGGCATTACCCAACGTGCTGTATCAACCACACTAACTTTTTCGTCACGGTGCAGCATAACACCTTTAAACCAATCGGGTTTTCCCATTAATGCTGTGGTTTTGTCATTATTGAGAATGCCACCCAATTCAATAAGTGGTACGGCAATCATTAAACCTGCTACTTCAAAAAACATCGCTTGAAAGTCACCTTGTCGATAACTTCGTTGCTCAATTGCTTCAAAACCACCAGCACTTTTTCGTGTTCTAAACTCACTACTTTCTGTTTCAGGCGTGCGACTCGCTGCCGGCTTATCTTTAAGCTTGATGGCTTTATTTAATGTTTTTGTTTTAAGCTCTGTTTTAATCTCTGGCTTAACAGCGATTTCAGCCGAGGTGCTAAGCTTAACCTGTTCAGGGGCCAAGGCTTTGTTCTCAGCTTTTGCTGAACTTATCGGCTCAACAGCATCTTGTTCAACGGTTTTTGGAAAAGTAGCACTTGCGAGCAACTTTTCAAGCGGTTCAGTTTGCTTTTCTTTTACTAAAGCTGTTTTTTGCTCAACTTCTTCCGTAAGCAGCTCTGACAAATAAGTCTGCATCAATTGTTTACTTGCAGCTAAAGACTTTGACATGGGATCACTTACTCACAACTGTTAAATTAACTAAATATTTTAATAGATTTCGATAGGCAATCACACCACGTGAACTGGCAACATAATCAGAAGGCACTTTTTGGGCAACACTGGCATTACGAAAATTGGTATCTGTTGGTATCACACCAGGCCACACAGAGTCACCATAAAGTTCTTGCAGCTTACGGTAAGTCATTAAAGAAGCTTTAGTACGTTTATCAAACATCGTTGGAACTATAGTGTACTTAAATGGTAATGCTTGCTCTCCTTGCATGATCTCTAGCGTCTTCATCATGCGATCTAGACCTTTTAACGCTAAGAACTCAGTTTGAACCGGTACAATAATCCGATCACATGCTGCTAAAGCATTTACCATCAGCACACCTAAAATGGGCGGACAGTCAATCAAAACATAATCATACTGATCGGCGATCGCTCGCATTGCTTTTTTTAATACTAATCCCATTCCGCCTTTATTACCTAATGAGCGGTCGAGTGTTGCTAAACCCATCGTTGCAGGCAATATGTCAATATTCTCATAATGAGTTGGGCAAAGGCTTTGCATGATTTGTTCTTTCGTTGATACTTGTAAGAATAAATCATAAACACTGAGCTCTAGATCTTCTGACTCAATACCAAAATAATAACTTAACGATGCATGGGGATCGGTATCGACTAACAGCACTCGATAGCCCTGCTCTGCCAATAAACCGGCTAAGGCGATTGTTGTGGTTGTTTTACCGACACCACCTTTTTGATTTGCAACTGTCCAAACTACCAAGTTAATATCCTATTGTTCATTATCTTTTTTTTCTGGTGGACTAGAGATTTCATCACTATCTTCGGCGCGTGTAGTAATTCGAATACCACCATTTTCAAGCCGAATAATACGAATTTCATTCTCGTCAGCATTTGTCTCAGGGTCAATACTTTTAATGGCTTCTACATCTTTAACCGATATAGTTGGCGTCGCTAACAAATTTGCCTGTTCTAAGCCATATTTCGAAATTGCGATCACCACGCGGCGATTCTTCGCACGTCCTGTTGCCGTACTATTATCAGCATTTGGATAATATTGACCATAACCTTCTATTGCCATTCGTGCTGGATTGACCGTTAATTCTTCCAAAATTCTTAAAATTGCTGTGGCTCTAAAAACTGACAACTCCCAATTTGAAGAAAATATTTCAGTCTCTATCGCTTGATTATCAGTATAGCCTCTAACGCGAATATAATTACTGGCATCGGCAATTACTTGATAGATAACCTGCAATATATCTTTTGCAGCATTCGTTGGTGATGATGAGCCACTGGGAAATAATAAGCCACTGTTTAATTCAATTTCTAACCAGTCTCCATCAATTTGCAATTGCGCATAACCAGATTCAACTAGTTCATACAATGCTTCATGAAGGTCTTCTTCTAATGATGTTAAGGTGGTACCAACTTGAGCTTCTGAGACATTAGAGAGCATGACATCACCCGAAACTAATTCAGGGCCTGGGTTTTCTAGGATATCATTGCCAAATAGTCGTTTATTGGTTTTTGCACTATTGACCGGTAAAATATCGTCACCGTGACCACGGTTTTTTACTTGCTCTTCATTCGCTTGAAATACCCGACCTATCGATTCAGTGGCCGTTTCAAATGGTTTTTCATTGACCATAGCCATGGCATACAACACCACAAACAAGGCAAAAAGTAGTGTCATATAATCTGCATAGGAGACTAACCAGCGCTCTACATTGTCTTGTTCTACCGAGTGGCGCCTTACACGTAACCGTTTCATTGCTCTAACCGAAATGCCGACAATTTGTTTTCAATTGCGTGCGGGTTTTCTGCAAGTGCAATAGCAATAAGCCCTTCAGTCATCATCTCACGATACATTGTTTGCTGGTGCACGATAGCTTTAATTTTATTCGCAACCGGTAGGTATATTAAGTTCGCAAAACCGACACCGTAAATTGTCGCGACAAATGCCGTGGCGATACCTTGCCCTAGTAATTGTGGATCCGCTAAATTTGACATTGCATGAATTAACCCTAGCACCGCGCCTAAAATTCCAATGGTAGGGCTATACCCACCCATAGATTCAAAAACATGTGCAGAGCGTAAATTATGCTCTCGATATAGGTCTAAATCTAATTCAAGTGACACTCTTAGGTTGTCAACATCTACGCCATCAACAAGTAAATTTAAACCTTTGTTAACGTAAAAGTCATTTTCTTCTTCGGCGATATGCTCAAGTGATAGGAAGCCAGATTCACGGGCTCTTTCCGCCCAGTGCACAACGGATTCAATGCCTTGTTCAACATCATATTTAGGTGGGTAGAATAGCCATTTAAGTAAGGTTATTGCATGTAAAAACTGACTTTGTGATGACTGCAACATTACCGCGCCAAGCGTGCCACCAAAAACAATAATAAAAGCAGGTAGCTCGATCAACGATGATATAGCGCCGCCATCTATAATGAAGCCAAAATAAATTGCCAATATCGCAATAACCAACCCTGATATACTTAGTTTATCCATGCTGTATTTCCTTAAGAATTGCAGATGGAAAGCTTTCAAGTGCCAGTGATAATGTTGATATTCCGGCAACAGTTACCGCTTGCGGCATACCATAAACGACACACGACTCTTCATCTTGTGCCCAAATAGTTGCGCCTCTCGCTTTTAATAACCGTGAACCTTCACGCCCATCAGCGCCCATTCCTGTTAGTATGACGCCTAAAACATTGCCACCAAATACTTTAGCAGCAGAGCCAAAACTAATATCTACACTGGGTTTAAATGCAATCCGCTCAGAATCATCTTCTAATATTCTTAATTTCGCAGCATTTTCTGTGCCATCAACAATCATTTGTTTACCACCAGGTGCTAAATAGGCACAACCTGGCTTTAAAACATCTCCTGAAGCCGCTTGCTTGACATTTATTTTGCAAAGCGTATTTAAGCGATTAGCAAAAGCTAGCGTAAATGCAGCCGGCATATGCTGGATCATAATGATAGGTAAAGGGAAGTCGGCAGGTAGTTGTGTGAGTAATTTTTGCAATGCAACAGGTCCGCCTGTAGAGGTACCTATAGCCAATAATTTATATGATTTTCCTGAGCTTTTTTTGAACGATGAATTTGTTCGTAAACTTCTCGCTTCAGGTGGGGCAGCTCTTGTCAGTGGTGCGGCTTTCGCTTTAGCATCATTTAAAGCACGAGAACGAAAAGTTGAGATACGCGGTGATCTTGCACCTTTCTTTTTTGCTAACTGTACAACGCGTTGACGCAGTAAACTGCCGGCATCTTCAGTATTTTTAGCAATTTCATTAAACTTTTTCGGTAAAAAGTCCAAAGCACCAGCATCTAAAGCATCAAGTGTAGCTTTAGCACCGTCATGCGTTAAAGAGGAAAACATGATAATAGCGGTAGGTGCTTTTGCCATGATTTGTTTTACAGCGTCGATGCCATTGAGTAATGGCATCTCTATATCCATGGTAATTACGTCAGGCTTTAAGGCTATTGCCTTTTCTACCGCATCGATACCATTAATAGCGACATCAATAACATCAAGATCAGGATCTTTGTTAAGAATATCCGTTACTCGGCGTCGAAAAAAACTGGAGTCATCAACCACCAATACTTTAAAGGACATTTACTCGTTTTTTCCTATCTTGATTACGCCATTATGAACGTAATTTTTTATTCACTATCGATTTTTTCGCATAATATTTCAACATGTTCGGCACATCAATAATCAATGCTATGCCACCATCACTGGTGATTGTAGCTCCCGCCATACCTGGCGTACCATGTAATAATCTATCTAACGGTTTAATAACAACTTCTTCTTGGCCTATCAAGCTATCAACAACAAAACCGACTTGTTGGTTGCCTAATTGCACAATAACTACGTGTCCACGATCTCTTGGCTTATCAACATAATCGCGCACTAACCACTGATCAAGGTAAAACAATGGAATAGCTTTTTCACGAACAATAATGGTGAGTTGGCCATCAACTAAGTTGGTTTTAGTTAAGTCAAGATGGAAAATTTCGTTAACACCCGCTAACGGTAAAGCAAATGTTTGTTTGCCAATAACCACCATTAGGGTTGGTAATATCGCAAGTGTTAATGGCACTTTAATTTCTAATATCGTGCCAACACCCATTTCAGAATCAATATTGACCGTACCGTTTAACTGAGTGATTTTAGTTTTAACCACGTCCATACCAACGCCACGGCCGGATACTTCTGAAATTTCAGTTTTTGTTGAAAAACCAGGAGCAAAGATCAAGCTAAATGCTTCTTTATCAGGCATTCTAGCTGCGGCATCTGCATCTAAAACCCCTCTTTCTATGGCAATTTCTTTCAACTTCTCGGCATTCATACCTGCACCATCATCACGAATAGTCAGTAGAATGTGATCACCTTCTTGCGACGCCGATAAAACCACTACACCTTCACGTGGTTTACCAGCAGCTTCACGTTTATCAGGTGCTTCAATACCATGGTCAACTGAGTTACGAACCAAATGCACTAAAGGATCGGCCAGTGCCTCAACTAAATTCTTATCTAAATCGGTTTCTTCACCTTCAAGAATCAACCTAATTTCTTTATTTAAACTACGCGCTAAATCACGTACTACACGAGGAAAGCGTCCAAAAACCTTTTTAATTGGCTGCATTCGCGTTTTCATCACCGCGCCTTGCAAGTCAGTTGTAACAGCATCTAGGTTTGATACGGCTTTAGTTAACTCTTCATCTTCTTTTGTCATGCCTAAGCTAGTTAAGCGGTTGCGTACTAAGACTAACTCACCGACCATGTTCATAATTTGATCTAAGCGTTTAGTGTCAACTCTGACTGTTGTTTCAGCTTGTGCAGGTTTTGCCGGCGCAACTTTAGCTTCACTTTTAACAGGAGCTGCGGCGGCAACAGGCTTGGCTTCTGCTTTCTTCGCCGGAACAGGAGTAACAGCTTTTACAGGTGTAGCTTTAGGTTCTTCAATGGCGGGCTGAGCTTTAGGGCTTTGGCCTTTGCCATGCAGTTCATCTAACAAAGATTCAAACTCATCATCATCTATTTCGTCGGAGTTTGTTGAACCTGTTGCTTTGGTATTTGCAGTGGCAACAGCAGGTGAAAATGCACCTTGACCATGAAGTTCATCGAGTAATGATTCAAACTCATCATCTGAAATATCGTTACTATTTGATACTGTTGCTGCAGGAGTAGCTGGTGTATTTGTTGATGGTGCACCTGAGCCATGCAATTCGTCCAATAGACGTTCAAATTCGTCTTCAGACATTTCATCACTTGAACTCGTATCTGCTGGAGTGGCTGGAGCTACAGAGACAACTTCTTCGACCGGCTCTGCGACAGTTTCTTGACCTTCAGGCTCAGAAAGTCGATGTAATTCAGCGAGTAAACTAGGTGCTGCTTTCGATAATGGCTCTTGATTTTGCACTTGGGCAAACATTTCATTGATCGTATCAAGTGCTTGTAAAATAACATCCATTAACTCTGAGGTAACAGAGCGTTGATGGTTTCTTAAGGTATCAAAAACATTTTCCGCACCATGACAAGCATCAACCAGCTCTGTTAGTGAAAGAAAACCTGCCCCACCTTTTACCGTATGAAAGCCTCTAAAAATAGCATTAAGCAAATCGGCATTATTAGGGTCATTTTCAAGCTCAACTAATTGCTCTGACAATGTCTCAAGTATTTCGCCAGCTTCGATTAAAAAATCCTGAAGAATTTCTTCATCTTGTTCAAATGACATTCAGTAACTCCTATTAAAAACCTAAGCTTGATAATAAATCGTCAACATCGTCTTGATCTGAAACAACATCTTGGCGACTTTCGCTATTTATAATTGGCCCTTCAACTAAGTTATCACCTACTTTAGGTAGGTAGTCTGTTTTTTCAGGCTCAGAATTCATGCCAAATGCTGTTAGCATATTTATCAAGCTATCTTCAACTTCACGGACCAAGTCAATAACTTTGCGAATAACTTGACCGGTGAGATCTTGGAAGTCTTGCGCCATCAATACGTCAGTCATCAAGCCATGAATTTTATTTGTTTCTTTTTCTGTTGTTTTCAACAAAATATCGATGTCTCGACATAGTTCTTTAAACTCGCCTATATCAAGATCGTTGTGCATTAATTTATGCCACAACGGTTTAACTGTACTAATTTGTTGCTGAATGCTATCAACGACAGGAAAAATCGTTTCAACGGCATCCATGGTTTTATTTGCTGCTTCTTCGGTGCGACTGATGACAAAATTTAATCTTTCTTTAGCATCAGGAATATCCGCTGTTGCTAAGTCGTTCAGACGCGAATCAAGATGAAAGTTATTTAATGAGTCATGCAATTGGCGTGTTAACTTACCAATTTCCGCAAATAACGCAGTATTAATCGGACTTTGAATTTCTGCAATTAACTCATCAGCTTTATCTTGCTGATCTGTTTCTATGTATTCCACCAATAATTTGGCTTGTTCTAAAGAAACATGGACACTAGTATTTGTACTCATATGACGTCCTTGCGTAACAAAATCAGATAATTAACCAAGACGCTCAAAGATTTTATCAAGTTTAGTGTTTAACGTAGCAGCGGTAAATGGTTTAACTATATAACCATTAACACCTGCTTGAGCAGCCATGACAATTTGCTCTTTTTTCGCTTCAGCTGTCACCATTAATACTGGGATATGCGATAATTTACTATCAGCTCTTATGGCTTTAAGTAAGTCAATTCCTTGCATTCCAGGCATGTTCCAATCAGTAACTACAAAGTCAAAGTCACCTTCTTTTAACATGGGTAATGCTGTACTACCATCATCAGCTTCTGAAATATTGGTAAAACCCAAGTCACGTAACAAGTTTTTGATTATTCGTCTCATTGTTGAAAAATCATCAACAACAAGTACTTTCATATTTTTATCCAAGGCACCCTCCGGTGAGAACATTTAAAATTATAACGATACGAGTATTCTACTTAACTTTGCCACGATTGCATACGAGCTTTTAGTCTATGCATCGCCTGGCTGTGTATTTGGCTTACTCGCGATTCACTCACATCTAGTACTTGGCCAATTTCCCTCAGGTTAAGCTCTTCATCATAATACAATGACAGTACTAAAGCTTCACGTTCGGGTAAAGAGGAAATGCATTCAGCCAATGATTTTTTAAAGATATTATGTTCTATGTTAGCATAAGGTTCATCTTGTTGGTGATTTTGTGCAATTTCAATTACATCTTCACTAACACCTAAATCGTCAATACCCAGTATCTTACCTGAACTTACTTCATTGAGCATATGATGGTATTCATTTATTGAAATATCAAGTTTTTCAGCGACTTCAATATCGGAAACATCACGGCCATATGCCGCTTCGAGATTTTTTATTGCTTCGCTGATCATACGACTATTTTTATGTACTGAGCGAGGAACCCAGTCGCCACGGCGGATTTCGTCAAGCATAGCGCCGCGAATGCGAATACCTGCGAAGGTCTCAAAGCTTGCACCTTTGGTATGATCAAAGTTATTAGCTGCTTCGAGTAAACCTATCATGCCTGATTGGATAAGGTCATCGACGATTACACTGGCAGGTAATCGAGCAAGTAAATGATAAGCAATTCTTTTTACTAATACCGTGTGTTGCTCCAACAAAGCTGTTTTATCAACACTATAAGTATGTAATTTTACCACTATAGCTCACTTTTCTGTTGGTTAGTGTTCTAGTAACTGCTCAATAAAAAACTCTAAGTGACCAGAAGCCTGTTTTGGCACTGGCCAGCTTATAATATTTTTAGCAAGTGATTTTAGGCTAACGGATGCTGGAGAGTCAGGAAATGCTTCTACAATAGCTTGCTGCTTTCTAACTGATTTACGAATATTTTCATCGTAGGGTATAACAGCAACTAATTCTAACGTAACGTCTAAAAACCTTTCAGTCACTTTCGAAAGTTTCGCAAACAACTGCTGTCCTTCTTTAGGACTGCGTACCATATTTGCGACAACTTTAAATTTGAATAACCCATGATCTCGGCTTAACAATTTCATTAAGGCATAACAATCGGTAATTGACGTTGGTTCGTCACATACCACGAGTAGCACATCTTGTGATGCTCGACAAAAACTCAGCACCATATCGGAAATGCCTGCGGCAGTATCAACAATTAAAATATCAAATTTGGTTTGCATATCGCTGAAGGCGCGAATAAGACCGGCATGCTCGGAGGGGGTTAAGTCAACCATTGACTGGGTACCAGACGTGGCAGGAATAATGTTAATGCCGGCTGGGCCTTGAATAATAATATCATCGAGTTCACACTCGCCAGATAAAACATGAGACAAATTACGTTGTACACGCAAACCTAACATCACATCAACATTCGCTAAACCCAAATCTGCGTCTAGTACTAAGACGCGCTTGCCTAATTTAGCTAAAGAAATGGCGGTATTAAGAGAAACATTAGTTTTACCAACGCCACCTTTACCGCCAGAAACTGCTATGACTTTTATATGTTGGGGATCTTGCATCTTTCTTAAGCCACTCGCTTGATCTATCATCTATATAACTTCTCTATATAACTGCGCCGTTATCGTAAGGCGACTATACTGCAACGGCTGTGGCGGGTGTCCGCCAAGAAACTGCTACTGAACTTTGAGACTTTATTGCCATTCTATCTGCAAGCGTAACTAATTTCTCAGCATTTGCAACTTTAATATCTTCTGGAACTCTTTGACCATCAGTAAGATAGCCAATAGCTAAACCATTCTGCAATGATGTGGTGATAATTTCACCAACACTTAAGCTTTCGTCCAACTTTGTATAAATACAGCCTGCTAATGGTATGCGTTTAAAACGTTCAACATTTTCTTGCATAACACGCTGTTGGGTATTAGCAGATAACACTAAGTAGTTACGAATTCTAACACGAGCATTAGCGATTAAGGTAGTTAAATGCTCAGTTAAGCGCATATCTCTTTGCCCCATGCCTGCTGTATCAATTAGGATTAATTTTTTTTGTGAAAACTGTTGTAACAAGTTATCTAACTCATTGCCATCATTAGCAAGTTTTACTTGGCAACCAATAATTCGTCCATAAGTAGACAACTGTTCAAAACCGGCAATACGATAGCTGTCTGTTGAAATTAATACCACTTGATCAGCACCGTGAATTTGTGCAAAACGAGCGGCTAATTTAGCTATTGTGGTTGTTTTGCCAACACCGGTTGGGCCAACAAGCGATACCACACCCCCACGTTGTATAATATCGTTATTGGTTGTGTTTAATTGTTGAGCAATAATATGCTTGGCTTGTTGCCATGCGTCTTGCTCTTGGGTATTTGCAGGAATATAGCCAGCGATTTGATCAGCAACTTGCTCATTAAGGCCCATCGCCATTAGTTTATTAACAAGTACTGCACGCATAGGATCTTTTTGTGCCATATCTTGCCACATCAACCCTGACATTTGATGTTCTAATAATTGACGAATTGATGACATTTCTTTTTGCATACGCTCAAATTCAGTACTGCTAACTTGGTCACGATGAGCGCTTTTTTGCTCGGCAGATGCCATTGGCTGATTAGTCACGGGATTATAATTACCCATGTGACTTGCTCCAGAGTCAACCGAACTTTGCGCCATTGCAACTGGCGTTTCCATAGTACTAGATTGTTCTAAGCGACTAGTGAAATTTTTAAATTGTTGTTCAATATCGGCAGTTACAGAGGCGCTGTTTTCACTTGGCTTATTAGGTGCTTTCGCTGCTGAGTTCTCTATTTGACTGTTAAATGCGCGTGTTGCAGGCGACTTATCGTAGCCATTTTGTTGTACTTGTCGACTTAACAGCGCAGCTAAACTATCTGCAGGTGCAGACTGTTCAGTTGCTTCTGATGTATGACTCAATGCGACTGTATCTTCAGATAAATCAACTCGCTCTGCAGGGGCTGCACTAGGTTGTTGATTAGTTTCTTGATGGTTAGCAGTTACTGGCTGAGCCGGTTTAACGTTTTGGTTGTAATCAACCGCTGCCATTAATTCGACACCTTCAGCAATCTTTTTATTAGACATAATAACAGCATCAGCACCTAGCTCTTCTTTAATTTGTGCTAGTGCAGTTCTCATATCTTTTGCTACGTAACGTCTAATTTTCACGGCCAACCCCTTAAAATTCAGTACAACTTACATTGAAGTATTTCTTTACTGGCCGATAGCGCTGACAATTTTTATTTGTTTGTCATCAGGAATTTCTTGATAAGAAATTACTCGTAATCCTGGAATAGTATACTTAACAAATTTAGCCAACACTGAGCGTAATATTCCTGACGTTAATAAAATTGGTGTGTCGCCAGCCATTTCTTGCTGTTGTGCACCATCTGTCAATGATTTTTGTAACCGCTCTGCTAAACCTGGTTCGATACCTGCGCCATCGTCTCCAGCCATTTGCATAGACTGATGCAACATCTGTTCCAACTCTGGTGACAAAGTTATGACGGGTACTTCTACCGTTGGGCCGACAAGTTCTTGCACAATAAATTTTCTTAAGGTGATACGCACCGCAGCAGTTAACACTTCAGGATCTTGGCTTTTAGGACCATATTCAACCAGTGTTTGTATAATGCTACGCATATCACGAACAGCAACGCCTTCATTCATTAGGTTTTGGAGAACTTTCACAATCGTCCCCAGAGATAGTACATCGGGGATCAAACCTTCTATCAATTTAGGATAGCTCTTACCTAACATATCGAGTAAGTTTTGTACTTCTTCATGACCTAATAGTTGAGCTGCATTATTAGTTAATATTTGGCTTAAATGTGTTGCTAATACCGTAGCAGCATCGACTACGGTGTAGCCAAGCGACTGTGCATGCTCGCGCTGCTCTTGCTTTATCCACACAGCATCTAGGCCAAACGCAGGGTCTTTAGTCGCGACCCCATCAAGCTTACCAAATACTTGACCAGGATTAATCGCTAACTCATGATCATGGCGAATCTCAGCTTCCCCGATTGTGACACCCATTAACGATATTTGATAACTGTTAGGGTCTAAATCCAAATTATCACGAATATGTACTGCAGGGACTAAAAAACCAAACTCTTGTGAAAGTTTTTTTCTCACCCCTTTAATGCGATTAAGTAGCTCTCCACCTTGAGCTTTATCAACTAATGGAATTAAGCGATAACCAATTTCAAGGCCAATAATATCAACATGATTAACATCGTCCCAGCCTAAGTCTTTTACTTCAGCTTCCTGTTGTTGATTTTGCACTTCTGCGGCTTCACCTTGTGCCACTAATTGTGCTGCTTTTGCCACTTTATATTTACTGCTAAAAAACGCAACACCAGCAATAAGTACAGCAAAGATCAAGAAGGCAATATGCGGCATACCCGGCACAATCCCCATCACAAACATGACACCGGCGGCAATATAAAGCGATTTCGTTTGACCAAGCTGGCTACTAACCTGCTCGCCCATATCTTGTGAAGTATTTTGACGCGTAACCACAATGGCGGTGCCAACGGATAATAATAATCCTGGGATTTGTGCAACTAAACCATCACCTATAGTCAATAAAGTATAAATCTCTACAGCAGTGTCAAAGCTCAAGTCGTGCTGAACCATACCAATAACTAAACCACCAATGATATTGATAAATAAAATTAATATCCCAGCTACAGCATCACCTTTAACAAATTTACTGGCACCATCCATTGAACCATAAAAATCAGCTTCACTGGTGACCTCAATACGGCGTTCACGTGCTTGATCTGCTGTAATAAAGCCGGCATTCAAATCCGCATCAATCGCCATTTGCTTACCTGGCATAGCATCAAGGGTAAAACGAGCTGTTACTTCTGAAATGCGGCCTGCACCTTTAGTGATCACCACAAAGTTGATAATAATAAGAATAAGGAATACCACTAGACCAACAGCATAGTTACCACCAATAACCACCGAGCCAAAGGCCTCAATCACCTTACCCGCGGCAGCTGGTCCTTCATGACCTTCGAGCAAGACCACTCGAGTACTTGCAACATTAAGTGCTAGGCGTAAAATCGTCGCAATGAGTAGAACAGCTGGAAATGAACCAAATTCAAGTGGTTTTAAGGTGTATACCGTGATCAATAGCACCACGAGTGACAGTGCTATATTGAATGAGAACAGAATATCCAACAAAAATGCCGGCATAGGCAAGATCACCATTCCCAGCGCTGCCATCACCAAAAATGGTGTACCTAAGCCAGAAAGTGCGTTGAATTTTTGTTTCTTTAAATGATTAAAAGTTGCCGTTAACTGCATGAGCTCTTAGTGATAATCTTTTGACATATCATGCAAAATGCAATAATTAGACCAAACAAGGCTAAATACTAAAATTAAATTTTTATCTTTTTATATTACACCTTTGCAGTAGCACTAAGTTTAGCTGTCTGATGCATTAGATAAACCTGTGAATAGTTTACCTAGTAATAAGTAAACATTAAGCGGTTATTCGCGTTTTAATGATCAATAACGGAAGTCGTCAGGAATAGGTAAGTTTTTCTCGACCGGTTTAGGCCGTTTTGCTTTACCTTTTTTATGGGCATTCAACTGAAAAATAAAAGCTAATATTTGTGCAACAGCAGCAAACAACTGCTCAGGAATTTCTTCATTAGGCTCTGCAGTGTAATATAATGATCTAGCAAGTGCTGGCGACGCTATAATTTCAACCTGATGCTCTTTCGCGATAGTGCGTATATGTATAGCCATTTCATCTATGCCCTTGGCCACCAAAACAGGCGCCCCACCTGCTTCAGCATCATATTTTAACGCCACAGCATAATGAGTTGGGTTTGTGATCACCACATCAGAATTAGGTACTTCTTGCATCATTCGTCGCTGAGACATTTCATATTGCGCACGTCGTATTCGACCTTTTGTTTCTGGGCTACCCTCAGAGTTTTTCATTTCGTCTTTAATTTCTTGCTTAGTCATTTTCAACTGACGATTGTGGTTCCATACTTGGTAAGGCGCATCTATGATTACAATAACTCCAAGCGATAAGGCTAATGCTAAAAACATCCAGAGTAATAAAGTCACAGCATGAGAAAAGTTGTGCGGAATATTTTCAGTACCTAAGTTAATGATTTGACCAAATAAACTGCTCAGTAGTAAATACGAGGCAATGAAAACCACAAAAAACTTAAGTATTGATTTAATAAGCTCAACATAGGCTTGCACGCCAAACATGCGCTTAAAGCCGGCTAACGGCGATAGTTTGCTCGCTTTCGGCGCCATGGCTTCCCATGAAAAACTCATACCTCCTAGCAAAGTATTCCCAATAAAAGCCGCTGCGACAATAATTATATGTATCCAAAGAAAAGGCACTAATATAGCGCTAACAGCATCACTTGCTACTTGGTATAAAGCATGTACATCCATGGTTTCGCGGCGGTTTAAACTAAAGAGACGCTTCATCATCACAGATAAGCCCTCAACTAAAGCATTGCCCATTAGTAGTAGTGCCGCTGCACTACCTACTAAAACAAACATAGTTCCCAAGTCTTTCGAACGGGCTATTTGTCCTTTTTTACGTGCTTCAGAAAGTTTCTTCGCCGTGGGCTCTTCGGTTTTTTCGCCGCTATCAGATTCAGCCATTACGGTGCCACACCGCAATCAATGAGATAACAGCTAAAATCGAGTGCCCGCTGCCATTGCATAACAAAGTGGCTATAAAAATTCCCCATGGTTAACCACATGATCAGCAAGCCTGCACACATAGTAATTGGAAAACCAATAGCAAATATATTTAATTGTGGCGCTGCTCGGGTCATGATACCGAACGAAAAATTAATCAATAACATCGCCGTTAAGGGTGCAATAGCCAATGATAAGGCAGTAGCAAACATCCAGCTTCCCCATTCGGAAATTTCTTTAAATTTAACACTAGCAAAATCACTGGCTGGTATAGGTATGGTGTCAAAACTCGCTACAACAAACTGTAAATAGGCTAAATGCCCATCCATAGCCCAAAATAATAGTGATGATAAAATTAAGAAAAATTGCCCAACGGCCGGCACGTTAGTACCACTGGCGGGATCAACTAATGAAGCAAAGCCTAAACCGGTTTGCATAGCAATAATCTGCCCTGCAAGCGTAAAAGTATTAACCACCATCACAGTGACAAAGCCTAGCATGATACCGATGATCACTTGCTCACCAAGCAACAGCGCTGTCGCCAATGAAAATAGGTCAGCGATTTTTGTCGGTGGTAATGCGGGCATAACTGCAACAGTTACAGCTAAACAAAAGAAGAGCTTTATTCGCCCTGGAATCGCCTTTGCTCCTAAGCCAATCATCGACATCACCATAGCTGAAATACGTGCAAACGGCAGTATAAAGTCAGCCATAGCTTGGTTAATAATTGAGTCAGCGAACTCCATGGTTAACTCACGACACTGGGAATACTACCAATGAGTCGAATGGTATAATCCATCAATTTCTGTACTAACCAATGCCCGCCCATGATCAGTGCGAGTAAAGTAACGATTAAACGCGGTAAAAAGCTCAAAGTTTGCTCGTTTATTGACGTTGCCGCCTGAAAAACAGCAACAACTAAACCGACAAGTAAACTAGGAACAATAACAGCACTGACCAAGACGATAACTAGAAGTAACGCATCGCGTAATATATCAACAAATACCTCTGGACCCATTACGTGGCTCCCATACCATAACTTGTTGCCAAGGTGCCTATCACTAAATTCCAGCCATCAATTAAGACAAACAACATAAGTTTAAAAGGCAATGAAACAATCATTGGCGATAGCATCATCATCCCCATTGCCATCAAAATACTTGCAACAACTAAATCTATGATCAAAAACGGGATAAAAAGCATAAAACCAATTTGAAATGCAGTTTTTAACTCACTGATAACAAAAGCAGGGATAATAACTGTCATCGGTAAATCGGTCGGTTTATCAACTTGCTTTATACCTGCCATTTGCGCCAAAGTATCTAAGTCTTTAATACGCGTTTGCTCTAACATAAACGCTCGTAATGGCACTTTGGCTTTATTAACAGCTTCGACTGAGGTTAATTGATCTTGCAAGTAAGGCTGGATCGCTCGCTCATTAATCTGGTTATATACCGGCGTCATAATAAACAAAGTCATAAATAATGTAATACCAATGATGACCTGGTTTGATGGTGTTTGCTGTAAACCAAAAGCTTGACGTAAAATAGCCATTACCACCACAATACGGGTAAAGGATGTCATCATTATCACTGCCGCAGGTATAAAACTCAGCGCAGTCATAAAAATTAATATTTGTAAGGTAACCGAGTATTCTTGAGAGCCATCAGGATTAGTCGTTAAGGTCAGTGCCGACAATGAAAGATTATCCGCAGCATAGCTAGTATGACTTATTAGCAATAATGATAAAATCATCACTAGACAAGTAACGATTTTATTTAGCGATAATAATGATGCTTTATTTTTTTTTATCATAAGTTTTTATAGCTTTCTGTTTAAGTAACTTGGCAAACGATTGGCTAAAATCAGCACTACTTTCTTGATTAGGTACTAAGGGTTCATCAAGCGTTTCTAACAAAGTAATTTGATGAGCAGTGACACCAAGTAATAATTGCTGTTTGCCAGCTTGCACAACAACGAGCTTTTCTTTTGCACCTAAATGCATACTGGTGACTACTTTTAAACCATTAATCGAGTGGCGCACACCTTGAAAACGTTTGAGAACAATAGCACTAACAAAAATTACCGCTAACACCATGAATAATGAAAGGATCATACTCATAGCATCCATATTCGTTGCTACGTGCTTACCTACTTCAACAGGAGCAATATCTACAGCAGTCACATCTTTGACAAGCTCTTCAGCATTAGCCAAGGCTAAACAAGTACACCAAATGATAATTGCCGAAAGAAAATTTTTCATTGGCAATTATTTTAATTTCTTAATACGTTCAACTTGGCTAATAACGTCGGTTAAACGAATACCAAACTTATCGTTTACTACCACTACTTCGCCATGAGCAATCAAAGTACCATTAACTAAAACATCAAGTGCCTCACCAGCAACTCGATCCAGTTCAACAACTGAACCCTGGTTAAGCTGGAGTAAATTTCGAATACTGATATGGCTACGACCCACTTCCATAGAAATAGTGACGGGAATATCTAAAATAGCATCGAGCTTACGCTTTTCTTCGCCGGTAATTGGCTCGCTATCTTCTTGTAGATCTTCTAACTCGACGGTTTCAGCAGCTTCTGCGGCAGCTTGTTCATCCATCGCTTCGTCCCACATGCCTAAATCACCTTCGTTTTCTGTACTCATACTATCTCGCCTTAAATTTACGCAATAGCGTCAAAATGACTACGCTATTTATTTATTATTTACCTATTATCTACTTATGCGATTTTTACACCACATCTTATGTATTGGTACTTATAAGTCATCTTCTAACATATGCAATTCGGCATCACTGTCTAAGCGTTTGCCACCTTTAGTTAGAATAGTTAACTCTGATTTCACTGATTCTGGACGTCTAATTTTTGATTCAATTTTTAATGCCAAATTGTCACGACTGCGACCAAGCTTAGCTCTAAACGACGGTAAGTTTTCAATTAAGACAGTAATATGATCGGGCATTTCAATAGGAATAATATCACCGGCTTTAAAGTCCATAATTTTTTGTAAGGATAGCTCTACTTCTAAAAATTTAGTCGACAATTCAACAGGCACATCCATGATCTCATCACGTAACGCCTTAGACCAACGCATATCGGTGTCTTCTTTATCACTTTGCACACCGGCATCAAGCAGTTCACGGATCGGCTCTAGCATGGAATACGGTAAGGCGACATGGAAATCACCACCACCACCATCAAGTTCAATATGAAAAGAGCTAATAACCACCACTTCTGTCGGGCTAACAATATTAGCCATAGACGGGTTAACCTCTGAATCGAGGTATTCAAATGAAACGTCCATAACGGGCGACCAAGCTTCTTTATAATCTTCAAAGATTATTTTCAACAGCATTTGTACGATACGACGTTCGGTAGGTGTAAACTCTCGGCCTTCAATTTTCGCATGATAGCGACCATCACCACCAAAGAAGTTATCAACTAAAATAAAAACTAAACGAGCTTCCATGGTAATTAATGCTGTGCCTTTTAACGGGCGAAAGCGCACCATATTCAAACTTGTTGGGACAAATAAGGTGTGTACATATTCTCCAAACTTGATCATCTGGATACCGTTAATAGAAACTTCAGCAGTTCGACGCATCATGTTAAACAGACTAATACGCATATGCCGAGCGAAACGTTCATTAACCATCTCCAACGTTGGCATTCGGCCACGAACAATACGATCCTGCGAGGAGAAGTCATAATCTGAGGTCCCTTCTGCATGAGAAACTTCCTCTTCTACATCTTCTTCCTCAACATCATCAACACCGTGTAAAAGTGCATCAATTTCGTCTTGAGATAATAAATCGCTCACTCGCTAGTCTCTTTATCTATTAATTTAATTACACTTTCAAAGTTATTGCATTACAAAGCCGGTAAACAGCACTTTTTCTACAATTTTACTACCTTCCACTTCGGTCATGATGGCATGAACTTCCGCTAAGGATTTTTGTTTTAATGAGGTTTTTCCAGCACTGGTTGCAAGGTCGTCAGCATTCGACTGAGAAAACACCGCCAATAACGTACTCTCTATTAACGGTACATGTTTTTTGGCTGCTTCTTCATTATCTGCGCCTCGTACTAATAATTGCACACGTATTTCAACAAAACGATCACGTAAAGCACCAGGGACATTAAAGCGAAATGGTCTCGGCATAGGCACATATAGCGCTGAACCAAGTTTTACATCTGCATCTGCAGTAGTTTCAGCGACCTGGGTTGTTGAACCTGAATCTAAAGCGGCATCAAGCTCAGCTTGCGAAACCTCATCTTCACCACCAAGCAGAAAAAATGCCGCCGCACCACCTGCGATTAAGATCACAACGATAGCGATAATTATGATTAGCTTTTTTTTCTTACCCGAACTATCCATTTCAAGTTCTTTTTCATCAGCCATGATTCTTGCCTTTAAATAGTATGTATATCTATAGTTGAACTATATCCTTGAATAGCGGCTAATCCAACGAGTTTTGCCAATTATACCAATTCAATTCGCTTTGTCCCTAGCTCAGAGACGATTAAACTTCACTTTAAGCATAGTAATCAACACCCGCTGATGAAGCTTTGGCCAAATTGACAACCGTATGCTCAACTTCATTGCTCGTTCCATCACTAACACCACCATTTGAGCCATTTGCTCTCTGACCATTAAAAGCATTACCATTTTGCTCTTGTGCTTGGCGTTGCTCAATATTGGCATCACCAACATCAACACCATTTTCTGCTAACATATCACGTAATTTACCAATATTTTGTTCCAACGCATCTTTTGCTTGCTGGTTTTGAACAATAAATTGCACTGCTGCTTGTTCATTTTGCAAGTTCACCCTGACGTGAATATTGCCCATCTCTGGTGGATCAAGTTGAATATCTACTTGCTGAATTTTTTGATTTATCATTACCATCACTTTATCTTTAACCGCATCAGCAAAATCTTTACGGTAAATAGCAATAGTTTCTGTCTGCAATACTGTAGTTGATTTTTGTGTTTGTACTGTATTGGAGGTTAATTTATCAAGCGTATTCTGATAACTTTGCTCTTGTTGTGCGCTTAACTCGCCTGAACTTGGAGTTGACCTAGTTGCATGAGCATCTAGGGTTTGGTTAAAGCTTGATGCTACCTTATCAGCTGATAATACTTGCTTTTCACTTTCCGCTTTTCCCATTAACTCAACATCAGGTTCTGTACTTAATGTTGCCTCTTTAGCATCGCTCATCACTTTATTTTGCTCAGTATCAAGTTGGCTTTCTGTTGGTGATGTTGCAGCAACCGCTATCGTTTTTTGATTAATATTACGCTTTGGCTCCTTGTCGGTAGTTGAATTAAATTCAACGACATTAGTTTGCTTAACATTTTGCAGGCTAATAGCTTCACCTTCTACAACCTCGGCTTTCTCTTCAGCGCTTAATGCAGCTGACAGTGACTTTTGAGCTGCAGCTACTTCTTGCGCTTTATTTAATGACTCACTTTCTAGCTTATTATCTTTTGATTCAGGTAAGGCTCTTTGTTTACTAGCCGATGCTGAGTCAGCCTCTTGCGCAAGTAATTGTGGGGTTAATTGCGTTGGTGTGGTTATTTCTGGCTCATTATCAGACTCATTGATATCACCTGATAACACGCCATCTACTTTGCTGTTTGCTGGCATTACATCATTAACCATGGCTTTTGCTAATGAATCTTGATATTTCTCTGCTGTTAGGGGTTTACCGTGCATTTCACTTTTATTATCGACTAATGCATGTTGTGCTTGTTGCAGCGAACTGTTACCATTTTTCTCGATACTTGCTTGTGCTTCTTGTGCTTCATTCGACTTCGCCAATAGTTTTTGCGCGCCGTTCAGCATATTTAATAAATTGACCGTATCATCGATTTCAGTGCTTGCAGTCGCTCCATTTCCCACTTGACCATCAATCGTTTGTTTTTGCTGATACACCGCGACACTAGCGCTATCAATAGCACCTTTATCAGTAACGGATTTGGCTTTATTTTCACCTGCTAATGGGGTTATTGGTACAGGCAAGGTATGTTGATCATCACTTACTCTCGCTTTGGCATTTACTGCTTCAGTTTCGGTTATAGCATTAACAGGCAAAGTGTGTTGATCATCAATGGCAGCAGTTTTAGCATATAAAGCTTCGGTTTCTGGCGTTACCGGAACAGGCAAGGTGTGCTGGTCATCAATGGTATCAGTTTTAATAATTAAAGCTTCGCTTTCAGGTGTTACCGGAACGGGTAAAGTATGTTGGTCATCAACGGCATCAACTTTAACATTTATAGCTTCGCTTTTAGCGGCGACAGGAACAGGTAAAATGTGCTGGTCATCAGCAGTTTCTGCTTTAGTATTTAAGACTTCTGTTTCTGGCGTTACTGGAACAGGTAGAGTGTGTTGGTCATCAAGAGCATCAGCTTTGACCTTTACTAACTTATCATCTCGCTCGATCGGTACCGGCAAAATATGAGCATCTTCAGCTTTAACTTTCTTGGCTTGTTCAATTGCCGTTTTAGACACAAGTTTGCCGTTACGGTTTATATCACCATCCGACTCAGCTTGATTTTTTTTAGGGTAATGTTGTGCCATTTCATCAGAAAAAGCACTGCCTTTCGCTTGATTTTTTATCGATGCATTACCTTTACTCCCATTCATATCAGGGCTTTGGCCAACATCAACAGACAATAAATTTACTTGAGACATAACAAACCTTTTTTACTAGAGACTAAAAGTAGCAGCATTAACCTTGTCAACGATACTGGGATACAAGCAAATTTTATTCCAACTAAACAGTAAATTATTCACTTTTTAATTACTGATGTAAGCGCAGTACCGATAACACTTATCGCTGACGCCGAATAAATTGTTGAGTCGCAATTTCATCAAACATTTTTTGCTCTTGCTTATCGGCAATTAGCCTGAGTTGTGCTAACTTTTTATCACGCAACAGCTCAACTGCTTGTATTTTTCTTCTTTGCTCTAACCATTGTTTTTTTCTAGTTTCAACCAGCGCTTTAGCTTGATGTGCAGCAATTTTGACTTGTTGAGCTGCATTATCAAGTTTGGCAATAAAGGCATGAAAATGGCTATAAGTCGCGCTATCTATACCTTCGATTGAACGCTGATTAAGTCGTCTCATATATTCTAAGCGATAATCACTAACGCTTTTCAAACGCTCTTTATTTTGTTGATAATCGAGCTCAGCCGCTTGTAAGGCTTGTGAGGCCTTTTGCTCTTTATCAAGTTCAAATTTATATAAAGTATTTAACTGCTTCATTGGCTTACCGTTTATGCGTTAAGTGGCTTACTGGTTTTTCTGGGCATGAGCTTGCGCCGCAGCTAAAATTTCCTGCAGCTGTGACAAGCTTTGATCATAAGGAATAACTTCTAGCATTTTTTGCTGTAAGAAAAACTGTATAACGGGCTGTAAGTCAATCGCTTGGTCAATTCGAGGATCTGTTCCTCTACTATAGGCACCGATTGAGATTAGATCTTTATTTTCTTGATATAAGGCATAAACTTGACGTAACTGTCGAGCAAGTTGCTGGTGCTCTTCACTCGTCACCATTGGCATAACACGACTAATTGAGCCTTCGATATCAACCGCAGGATAATGCCCAGCATCGGCTAATTTACGTGATAAGACAATATGACCATCTAAAATAGCACGTGCCGCATCAGCGATAGGATCCTGCAAGTCATCACCTTCAGTTAAAACGGTAAAAAAAGCACTGATCGAACCTTGGCCATCGCCACCATTACCCGCCCGTTCAACCAGCTGAGGTAATTTAGAAAATACCGAGGGTGGGTACCCTTTGGTTGCAGGCGGTTCACCTACTGCCAATGCAATTTCTCGCTGTGCCTGGGCATAGCGAGTAATTGAATCAATTAAGAGTAAAACCTTTAAGCCTTGGTCACGAAAATATTCACTAATTTGCACTGCGGTTTCACAACCTTTAAGCCGCATAAGTGCAGAATTATCTGCGGGAGCAGCCACAACCACTGAACGCGCACGACCTTCTTCACCGAGAATTTCTTCGATAAATTCTTTGACTTCTCGGCCACGCTCGCCAATCAAACCAACGACAATCACATCAGCGTTAGTACCACGTGTCATCATGCCTAACAGTACACTTTTACCAACACCCGAGCCCGCAAATAACCCCATACGTTGGCCAACACCAACGGTCAAGAAACTGTTAATTGAGCGTACCCCAACATCAAGGGGCTCACTGATGGCACGCCTCGACAGTGGATTGATGGGTTTACTATCATATTGATAATTTTCTGACGCTTTTATCGGCCCTTTACCATCAAGTGGCTTCCCAACACCATCGATAACTCGACCTAGCAAGTCCATAGAAAGTGGTAAGCGTGCCCTAGTAGATAGTGGCACAACTCGCGCACCAGGTAAGACACCCTGCAAGCTTTGTTCAGGCATCAGAAAAGTTATATCTTGTGAAAAGCCAACTATTTCAGCAATCAGGTCGCCTTGCGATGTTTCCACTAAGCACTGACTACCAACGGGGGCTTTGACCCCCACGGCCTCTAAGGTTAACCCTACAACACGGACTAAGCGCCCTGCTACTGAGACACTATGGGGATGTATGAGTTTCTCACAGTTTTTTAAACGTTCTGTAATGCGGTTTATATCAACCATAGAAGTTTCACGCTGCTTAAGTAGAGTTTATTGACTATAATTTATTGATGTAATGCTTCTTGCAAAAATGATTCCAATACCTCGCTCAAGCGCGATTTAACACTAAGATCAATATTTGAAGTGCTATTTTCAATTTGACAACCACCAGGACTCAACTGTGGCGCCGCAAGCAATTGCCAACCTTGCGCCTGGATATGTCCAGCACCAAATTGCTCTTCAACTAGTCTAATATCTTGTGGGTTCAATAAGATTTGTATTTTCGATTCCTGCCCTGGCAAGGCCTTAACGCCTTCAGCGATTGCAGATAATAAAATATCCGGGTTAGTTTTAGCTTCATGTTTGGTCACTGCTTGTGTTAATTGCACCACAAGTTGTAATAACTGTGCTTCAACATTCTTTTCAACATTTGCTAAAGGCTGATGAAGTTGCTCTAACAAGGTTTGCATAGCCGTAATTTGTTGTTCGATGGTTTCTTTACCTTTCGCTAAACCTTGCTCAAGGCCTTCTGCATGACCTGAGGTCAAGCCCTCTTGGTGTCCGTCGGCTCTGCCTTCTTCAAATCCTTTAGAGAAACCATCAGCTTTACCTTGCTCAAAACCTTCATCAAATGCCGCTTGACGAATTTCTTCGATTTCTTCTGCAGTTAACGGGGCAGGCTCAGCAACTTCGGTTTCCTCTGGCGGCTCATATCGCCAACTACGTGATTTGCCAAGGGCATTAGTTTTGCCCTCGTCTTGTAGATTTTTTGCTTCCACATTAGGCACAGTCCAGCTGTCAACATGCTGGCTTTCTTCAGGTGTTATCGCCGCTTTACTCAAGGGAGAAAGCGGTTTCATAATGCTAAGCCCATCGCTATTTTATTATAAGAATTCATCGCCACCACCTGCGCCACCCAACATAATTTCACCGGCATCAGATAAGCGACGAGCAACCGAAAGAATTTCTTTTTGTGCGGCTTCTACTTCACTAATACGAACAGGCCCCATGGCCTCAAGATCATCCGCTAACATTTCAGCTGCACGTTTAGACATATTAGCCATAATTTTTTCTTTTAAGGCTTCATCGGTACCCTTAATCGCTTTCATCAAGGCATCTTGCTGAACTTCTCTTAAAATAGCTTGAATACCTCTATCATCAACATCTGCAAGGTTTTCAAAGACAAACATTAAGTCTTGAATTTGCTGACTCATTTCTTCGTCATGCTCACGAATTGAATCCATCAACATGCCTTCAACGTTAGTGTCTAAATAGTTCATGATGTCAGCGGCTGCTTTTAAGCCGCCCATTTTAGCTGCTTGCGCACCTGCTTGACCGGCAAATTGTTTCTCCATGATCTCATTTAGTTCTTGTAATGCTGCTGGTTGCACTTCTTCTAAGTTTGCAATTCGCATCATCAGATCTAAACGCACTTTATCAGCAAATTGCGTCATTATTTCAGCTGACTGCTCAGGCTCTAAGTAGGATAAAACAATGGTTTGAATTTGCGGATGCTCATTACGAATAATATTGGCAACTTGCTTTGAATCCATCCATTTCAAGGAATCAAGCCCTTTTGCACCACCACCCATAACAATTTGATCAATCAGGTTGCCCGCTTTATCTTCACCTAATGCAGCAGTTAGGGCTTTACGAACAAACTCTTCACTTTGGAAACCAATTGTAGAGAAGTTTTGAATTTCATTAATAAACAGCTTATGCACCGCAGTAATTTTTTGCTGAGTAAAATCTTCCATACCGGCCATGATCATACCCACTTTTTGCACTTGCTTCGGCTCTAAGTGTTTTAATATTTGTGCAGCGTCTTCTTCTGATAGGCTCAATAATAAAATTGCGGCTTTTTCACCACCATCAAGTTTATTAACATCAAAGCCAGCTGATGATTGTACTTCTGCTAGGTCTTGGTTTTCATCACTCATCTTCGTTCAACCAACTTTTAACTACTTGTGACGATAATTCTGGCTCATTAGCAACGAGTGCTCGTACAGCTTTTAAGACATCTTCATCACGGTGTAAATCAGGTAATTGTAAACTACCATCTGGAGCGAAGCCAACTGCGCCGGCATCGAAATCTGATGTTAGCATATCCATGGTCTCATCGCCCAAGTCAATATGACTATCCAACGACTTATCACCATAATCATTTGGTGTTTGATCCGGATAAATTAGGCGTTTCAACATCGGACGTACAACAGCTAAAATCAGTACGATAATAACAATAGCGCCCATAACAAGCTTTAACAGCTTTAAGAACCAAGGTTCTTGCCACATAGGTAGTTTTTCAACATCAATAATATCTGGACGAGAAAATGGCAATGTAACAACTTCAAGTGAGTCACCGCGTTGTAAATCAAAACCGATACTACCTTGCAGTAAACGACGAATATTAGCCATTTCTTGCACTGAGCGTGGCGTAGGTACAGATTCACCTTCCGCATTAGTGCCTGGTAAATAATCTAAAGCGACAGAGACACTAATTCGATGAATAACACCAGTTTGCTGCTTGGTGTAACTGATCGCTTCGTCAAGCTCATAATTACGGGTTGACTCGGTATGTTTACGACCAGGCATAGCTTGTTGTTGACCAGTGCCTGTCGCATCTTCAGGAATATTACTCTCCAATGGCGGCTGATTACTTAGTGCTCCTGGAATGCCTCCCAATAAGCCACCAATAGTATTATCTTCAACTTTCATTTCGCTGCGTAAAGCGGGTAAGTCTGGATTATAACGACGTTGAGTTTCTTCGGTGTTAGTAAAGTCCATTGCCACGTCGACTTGAGCCGTGTAATTGCCTAAACCAATGACTGGAATTAAAATCGAATCAATTTTATCCATGTATTCTTTTTCGCGCTTCTGTTCAATTTCAAACTCTTTGCGTGAACGTGAAGAAACAGAATCTTGCGAGCCAGAATTAAGTAAACGACCATTTTGATCCGTAACGGTCACACGATTTGGATCAAGGCTCTGTACTGCTGATGCAACAATATCAACCACTGAGTCAACTTCTTCTTCAGAAAGTAAGCGACCACGACGTAAGGTTAAGACCACTGTTGCCGATGGATTTTTTTCCCGCTTAGCAAAAACATTATCACGAGGAATGGCCAATAAAACACGCGCTCTAGAAATAGTTTGTAATTGTTCAATTGTACGAGCCAGTTGCTGCTCTCTTGAGTGTTTTAAGCGTTCGCTTTCAAGACGTTGACTAACACCGAAGCCCATATCTTGCATCAATATTTCACTGCCTTCAGATGGTCCTTCACTTAAGCCTTCACGTGCTAGCATTAGCTTAATGCTTTGATACTCATCACTTTGTACAGATATGGTGTTATTTTCTTGACGATAGTCCACTTTATTACTGTCAAGAAAGTCCATGGTTTTGATCAGTTGTTCCGTCGGCAATTTAGTTAAAAAGCGATATTCAGGTTGGTTAGCCCACATGATGACAAAAATGGCAATAGCTAAACAAATAGCGAGTGCCATCACAATCGTAATTTGGCGCAGAAAATCGACATTGCCCATAGCGCCAGCTAAACCTGATTTTTGTTCACCAGCAACACCATCGGCGCCATCATTGGCAACCAGATCGTTATTGCCATCTGCCAGCATTAAATTTGTGTTGTCTGTTGAGTCTGCCACTTACTTTCTCCGCATCACTGCTACTTTATTCTTAAATATCAGGTTGTACTTAAGTTACTAATTACTGAGTCGCTATACTGGCATACTCATAATTTCTTTATATGCTTCAACAAATTTATTTCGTACTTGTACGGTTGCATCGAAAGCGATACCCGCTTTAGAGGCTGAAATCATAGTATCAGCCAGTGTTACGCTACGATCACCCATTTCAAAAGCGGTGCGTTTCGCACCAGCATCTTGTTGTAATTCATTGACACTGTTTACTGCATCTTTCAATAGGCTGCCAAAATCACTACCCGCTTTGGCAACTGGCGGTGTACCCATGCCACTTTCATTACCAATAGGTAAACGATTACCCATCGCTTCCATCGACATGCTTTGCATTTGGGCGTACAGAGAATTGGTTTTAATATCCATGGCTAACTCACTTGCGTCAATTTCTTGTTACTTAATATAACTAAGGAATAAGCAAACATAGTGCCAAGGTAAATACAAAGGATAGTTAGCTGATAAAGCCAAGTCACAAATTAAAAATATTATATTAATAATCAATAACAAAGAGAAGTTTTATTGTTTTAAATATTAAAAAGGCAACTAGGTTTTAGTTGCCTTTTATTTGCGTTAAAGTCGATTTTAAAATTTTTAAATCGTCAAATTACAATGGAATTTGTATACCACTATCACGCATACGAGCAATTTTATAACGCAGTGTTCGTGGACTGATCCCCAAACGCTCGGCAACATCTTTTCGACTGCCACGGCACGCGTGTAAAGTATCTAATATAATTTGGTGCTCTTGTAATTTCAGTTCACTACCTAATTTATCATCTTTACTCGGCTCAGCCGCTTCACTTTGTACTTTTGGTGGTTGAAAGTTATCAATCAGCAAGTCACCCGCATCAATACAACGATCGCTTTGTAAGATCAATGCCCGTTGTATTACGTTATCTAGTTCACGAACATTACCGGGCCAATCATAAGCCAATAACTTACTACGAGCTGCAGCGGTAAACTCTGGAATAACATTACCGTCTTTTTGGCAAATTCTTGAAATTAAGTGCTTAGCCAAAGGTAAAATATCACCTCGGCGTTCGTTTAGTGGTAACCAAGTCAATGGAAAAACATTTAAGCGATAATATAAATCTTCTCTGAAAATACCTTCTTGCACGGCATCTTTTAAGTCTCGGTTACTTGTAGCGATGACACGAACGTCTAAACTAATGGTTTTACGACCACCAAGACGTTCAACTTCTCGCTCTTGTAATACTCGCAATATTTTTGCTTGCAAGCCCAAATCCATCTCAGTGATTTCATCTAATAAAATAGTGCCGCCCTGTGCCTGCTCAAACTTACCAGGACAAGCTTGTATAGCCCCAGTAAAGGCGCCTTTTTCATAACCAAATAATGTTGCTTCCAACATATTTTCAGGAATAGCAGCACAATTAATAGCAACAAATGGCGCATGGCTACGCGGGGAGTAGTTATGAATGTACTGAGCAAGTACTTCCTTACCTGAGCCACTTGGCCCTAGTACCATAACCGAGGCTTCTGTCTTAGCAACTTTCTTTGCTAAGTTCAGCAATTCAAGACTTTGCTCGTCAGCAACTACAGGATCACAGCCTTCATTAACTTGTAACGGCACATATTGATTAACCATATTGAGTAATACTTCTGGCGCGAATGGCTTAGCCATATAATTACAAGCCCCATCTTGCATGGCTTGTACTGCGTCATCAATAGTACCGTATGCGGTCATAATCAATACTGGTAATTTTGGATAGTTATGACGAATACTTTTTAATAGTGAGAGCCCAGACATACCGCCCATTTGTACATCACTCACGACTAAATCAACACTATGTGATTTTAGTGTAATCAATGCATCTTCACCTGAATCAACTGCCAAGCATTCGTAGCCTGCCAATAACAAAGTATCAACAAGTGCCTCTCTTAGTCCGGCATCATCTTCTACTACCATGATTTTACTTGTGGTCATTAGTTAACTCCTTTGACAAAGCTTGTTCTTTGTCTTTATGGTTTGACTCAACATCGGTTTGATTACTCGTAAGTTTAGGAATTTTCATACAAAAATGTGCACCTTCACCAGGCTTACTCAGTAAACTAACTTCGCCTTGATGAGCATTTGTAACTGACTTCACAACAGCCAAGCCTAAACCTGTACCTTGACTTCTTGAGGTATAAAAAGGCTCAAATATTTTATCGGCAAGGTCAGCGCTAATACCAGGACCGTTATCACGAACACTGATATAAGCATAATCGTCATGACAATAAGCACTGATATCAATAACAGCAGCTGTTTTTATTACTGATAGACTATTGTTAATCAGGTTTTGAATAGCGCCTGATAATGCTGTCGCATTACCTAAAACCTCACAGCCTTGCGAACAAAAATGTAAATTTACTTTGGCCCCAACTTGATTCACTTGCGGTTCAATAGCTTGCTTTGCCCCTTCAATAAGTTGATTAATATTTAAGGGTTCAACCACCGCTTGCTTGCCACTTTTAGCAAACAGTAACATGTCATTTACTTGCTGCTCTAAGTCATGTAAGCGCAGCATTAATTTGTCTTGAAAATTCACTCGCGCATCGTTAGTTAGCTTTTTATTGCGCAAATTTGCACCATACAACATTGCTGCAGAAAGCGGAGTGCGAATTTGGTGTGCCAATTTCGAAACCATACGCCCTAAAGATGAAAGACGCTGTAGTTGGCCCAATTTATCTTGCAATAAACGGGTCTCGGTTAAATCGGTGATCATGATTAATTGCCCTGGCTGATCACCTAAGGCAGTAATTTCTAATTTGACACGGCGGCCGTCATTAAGAGAAACCTCATGCCAATCATCGGCACGGGGCTTAAAAGAGCGCTTGATGACATCAAACCAAGGTTGACCTAAAATTGGCTCATCAAGCAACAATCTCGCAGTATCATTAATTTTCACTACAATGCCATTACCATTGAGCATAATCATGCCTGTCGGCATAACATCAATAACATGCTGTAGCTGTTTATTTTGTTGGCGTAAAAATGCCAATTCACCCGCGTAATTTTCGCTTTCTAATCGATTAGTTTGCTCATGCTTTAAATTAACCTCACCAAATGACGTTAATACACGATTCAGCACTGGACTGGCTGATGAAGAGTTGGTCGATGTCGAATAGGCAAGTGCCATAATATTTTCACCCGAGTAATGAAGTACACTCGGATAAAGCATGAACTATGCCAACCAATTAAACGTATGTTATTCAACAACTAACAAACTATTTTAGGCTAAAGGTGAGCTGTCAATAAAATGGCTGACGCTTAATAAGCGTCATGAAATAAAGTAGCAGTATGACGGTGAAAATAATTAAATTCAGCGAGTACATAGGGGAAAATTGCAGCGTAAAATTATTATCTAATAAACTAATTTTACGCTTACTTTTGTAAGCTATATTTACGCATTTTTTCCACTAACGTGGTGCGGCGCATTCCTAAAAGTTCAGCCGAGCGAGCAACAACCCAATCATTTTTATCCAGCGCTTGTTTGATCAAAGATACTTCCAATTCAGCTAAGTACTCTTTTAGATTAAGACCATCATTTGGCAAGATATCAACGGTATTACCTTGCGCAGACCCAGCAGTGTCTTGCTCGCTAGTTTGCGGTGTATCATCTTCATCATCATCGTAGTCAAAGCCTGAAAATAAGGCGTTAATCGCTTCACGTTCTTGCAATTCTTCAGGATATTCAGGTTGATAATCATCAATATCTAAATGTCGATATTTCAGCGGTAGTTGTCCAACATTGACCACTTGTTCACCATACATAATAATCATGCGTTCAATTAAGTTAGATAACTCACGCACATTACCTGCCCAAGGATGCTCCTGCAGCGATTCAATGGCTTTATCGGTAAAGCGAACAGATTGTCCTTGCTCAGCAGAAAATCGTGAAATCAGTTCCTGTAGCAATAACGGAATATCTTCTTTTCGCTCCCTTAACGCCGGTGTTTCTATCGGGAAAACATTTAAACGATAATAAAGATCTTCACGAAACTGATTAGTTTTAATCATATCTTCTAAATGCTGATGAGTGGCAGCGACAATACGAACATTGGCTTTAATACTTTTTGCTCCGCCAACACGTTCAAAAGTTCGTTCTTGTAAAACACGCAGAAGTTTTACCTGCATGGGCTGCGGCATATCACCAATTTCATCAAGAAATAAGGTACCGCCCTCCGCCATTTCGAAACGGCCTTTACGGGTAGAAATAGCACCGGTGAAAGCACCTTTTTCATGCCCAAACAATTCACTTTCTAATAAATCTGCTGGGATTGCCCCGCAATTTACCGGCACAAAAGGGCCTTTATTTCTATCAGATAAATTATGAATGTTACGCGCAACAACTTCTTTGCCTGTTCCTGATTCACCTAAGATCAATACATTGGCAGCCGTGCTTGCCACTTGTTCAATCAAAAATCGCACTTGCTGCATAGGCTCACTCGTACCGACTAATGAGCGAAATAACGGGTTAGGACCATTAACGTTGCGTTTTGAAGGTAAATTATTGTGATACTGATGGCTATGGTGCACAAGTTCCGTTAATTGTGCATAGTTAAGTGGTGTGGTTAATTCACCAATAACATTAACATAACCGTTTATTTTCTGTTTATCGGCTATATCATGGTAAATAAAAGGGCAAGCTGGGTGCGATTTAATAATAGTTTGTAGTTTAGGAGATATATCACCACAACAAATAATGGTCAAAATATTTTCTATTGCAACAAGTTGCTTATCAATTTCATCTTCAGAGAAAACATGAAAATGCTCGCCAACAAAAGCTAAAACGGTTTCAATTTGATGGCGTCTTGCGGCGTCATTGTCGACGACTAAAATCTGTTTTTGCCCTTGCATTTTTTGCCCTAACAACATAGTGCCCTGATAAACCACTTAAAATCATATATATTAGCTATATTAACTTGCTATTGTGATTAATCAACAAAAAATTGACACTTACACGTCATATTATTGACTTTCATATAGGGCGTTTAGGGTAATACTATATGCCTTAATAATACCTATATAACTATTCACTCCTCAGAGTACAGTGAAACCTACGGCATGAATCCTGCTTAAGTTATGATAATTACAAAAAACAATATACGGTAATTGTGAAAGTTATACTTAATGCATGCTATGAAAAGTGCTATAACAATGACCTATCAGTAACAATAACCTTTTTAGTCAGCGAGAAATTTATGAGTAATTTATTAAAAGGAAACTTCACAACTAAGAAACAAGTGGAGGCTAAGCAAGACGATACTGAAAGCACGAGCTTACAAAGTGAATTTAAAAAAGCAGCATTAAATTCTATAGGCGGCAGCATGGTTTATGTAGAGCGAACAGATCTCACTTGGTCTGGTGATGATGAAGATGAATAAGCCCACTTTTTAAACTTAGGTAATACGATGCAAGATAAAAATTTCAGCGAATCTTTTAAGCAGGTTGTATCTCAAATAACCGATATAGGTAAGGCTTGGCATTCAAGTGACTTACTTATTAACGCTAAATACAATGCACCATATGCTAAAAATAGCCTAAAAGATTTACCTTCACTTGATATAGCTAAGCAACAAGAGGCCATTATTGTAAGTGCAGGACCCAGTTTACACAAACAAGGGGTGCTAAAAAAAATCAAAGAGTCCAATTATCAAGGCACAATTGTCGCTATAGATGGTTCTTTAGTAAAATGTTTAAAAAGCGGGATAATTCCTGATTATGTTTTAACGCTTGACCCACACCCCACTAGAATGATCCGCTGGTTTGGTGATGATGACTTTATTGAAAACACACGTAATGATGATTACTTTAGCCGACAAGATCTTGATGTGAATTTTAGAAATAACTCCATCAAAGAAAATGAAGAAAATATCGAGCTGATTAATAAGCATGCATCAAAAATAAAACTTATTATTTGCTCATCAGCACCAAAAAACGTAGTAAAGAGAGTACAAGAAGCCGGCTTTAAACTGTACTGGTGGAACCCTATCGTCGATGATCCTAAACAAGAAAACAGTTTAACCCGAGAAATATACAAGATTAATAAATACCCTTGCATGAATACTGGTGGAAATGTTGGCACGGCCGCTTGGGTATTCGCCAATGCTATACTGAAAACACCCCGTATTGCTTTAACTGGCATGGACTTGGGTTATCATCTCGAGACACCGATAGAGATGACCCAAACTTATTATGAATTATTAGAGTTTGTTAACTCTCGAGAAGAACTTGAAGCATTATTTCCAAAGTTTACTTTTCCATTAACTGGTGAGGTTTTTTATACCGACCCAACTTACTTTTGGTATCGACATAACTTTCTGCAACTTTTAGAACAAGCAAACGGTGAAACTTTCAACTGCACAGAATCAGGCACATTGTTTGATGATAATTTACCTTGCAAAACCCTTAACGAATTCATGACTTAGGTACATTAAAATGGCTAAAATTTTATTCATTAATCCCACAGTTCGCGAAGAAGATGTACCACGGCATATTCCATACGGTATAGCACTGCTATCTGCGATTGCCATGAAAGAAGGTCATTTAGTACAGGTTTATGATGCTAATGCTTGGCGCTTACCCATTGAGACCATCTCAGAAGTCTGTCAAGCAGATGAGTGGGACGCCATTTGCATCGGTGGTTTAACAACGTCATACAATTATATAAAACAAGCCTGTAAATTGATTCGTAAGGCCAGTCCTAAGGCAACAATCATTGCTGGTGGTGGCTTCTTAACTAGCATGCCACATGAGATTTTCAGCTGGGTTCCTGAGCTGGATGTTGGCTGCATTGGAGAGTCTTTTGTCACTTTTCCAGAAGTACTAAAAAGCCTTGATAATAATGACAAAGATTTTTCAAAAATACTTGGAGTAATTTACCGCGATACGACAGGAAAGTCACATTTAACCAATGTCAGACCCAATATTCACGATTTAGACCAGCTCCCTTGGCCTGCATGGGAGCTATTTCCTCTCGATATTTATTTCGAAAATTCTGCCTCATTATTTAGCGAAGAATCATTCACCTCTAAGCGTAGAATGGATATTAATGGTAGCTTCGGCTGTGGTTTAACCTGCAAATATTGCTGGCACCTTGGCACAACAGGCGACATGTTGATAGAGCCTAATGACGATGGCGACAATGATGTAGTTTTTACCTATGGCCGTAATATTCGATATCACAGCCCTGACTATATTGTTAGCATGGTGAAGCATTTACATGAAACCTATGACATTGACTTTGCAGCTTTTATTGACGAAAACTTAATGACAATGGATGTAGCAAGTAAAGGAACATGGTTAAAAGAGCTTTGTGCTAAGTGGATTGAGGCTGGTTTACAACCAACTTGTCGAGCACAGGGTATTGAGCACGATGAAAACTGTCGAGGCGTACATTGGAATGGTACAAGTCACGCAGGCCTTCATCGTCCAGCAACATTAAAATTGATGCATGAAGCTGGCTGTACTCACCTTGTCTATGGTCTAGAATCTTTCGATCCCAATATTTTGAAAAATTTAGGTAAAGGCTCAAACGCGAGAAAAAATTTCAATAGTATTGCGACATGTTTAGAGTCAGGTATAAAACCAATCCCTAATATAATTATCGGTTTTCCAGAAGAAAGCTTTGAAAGTGTTAGAAACACAATAACAGCCATAAAAAAACTTGGTATTACCGCTAAACCACATTTTGCAACGCCGTATCCAGGATCAGAATGGTATTATCAATATAAAGACTCTATTTTAGAACAATATAGTGGTGATTTAGAGGCTTACATTATGGATTTGGGTGATGCAAGTAAGATCACTGCCGTTATTTCGCATGAGTTTTCTGCCTTGCAATTATTAGGTTTACAGCAAATTGTTTATTTAAAAGATCTTAGGTTATTAGCGCAATCTGAACAACATTGGGGTAATGCACAAGCATTAACTACTCCGTTGGCATCGCCAAAAGTTACCTTTAATTTAAAGCCACTAAGAGTATCCGGCCCATTAGCAATACCCGTTGTGAATGTTGAGCCAATTGCCGTTAAGTAAGAGAGTACCATGGACGTAAATGAAAGTTTTTTAACGTCTTCATTTGATGAAGAGTATTTATATACGGTTAACCGTAACAGCTTTAATAAAGAACCATCTGCATCTGTATATAAAAGGCTTTATAAAGATAAGCTAGAAAAAGAACATAGCTTTTATATTATTTTAGGTACTGATTCAGGTTTGTTATTTAACTATATATTACAACAGCCTCTACCTGACGACACTCGCTACCTGTTTATCGAATTACCCCAAATACTTCAGTCACTTGGACGTAAAATTGACCTTGATGACTTGCCCGAACATATTGCCATCTGCGCAATAGATGACTGGCAAGATCAAGCTGCAGTATTTGGTATAGAACTATATTTATTTAAAGATAATTGTCAGTTTATTAAATCTTTAGCTGCAATTGACTCTTTCTTGCCTGATTACACTAGCGCTATTCTGTCGTTTGAGCAGAGTTTTGAAAGCTTGCGTTTTTTTACACGTGCCGCACTCGCTGTGTCGCCTTTTATGAGTACACAGTTAACAAACATTTGTGAGAATAATACTCCTGCTAGTACGCTTAAAGGTCAGTTCACCACTGAAACTTGTGTATTACTCGCTGGCGGACCTTCATTAGATGAGAATATTGAGTGGCTAAAGCAGAACCATCAACATGTGGTTATTATGGCCGTATCTCGCATCGCAAAAAAACTATTACAAGTGGGCATTACACCTGACATTGTAGTTTCTGTTGACCCTTTTGAAATAAGTTTTGACGTCTCTAAAGAACAATTACTTTTTCCTAATACAGTTCTTTTTATTCATAGTAATAACGTCACACCTTTGTTGCTTGGGCAATGGCCTGGCAAAAGTGTTTACATGGACCGTCGATATCCTTGGGATGTTAAGGATGATGATCAGAACTTAATGTCATGCGGGCCAACCGTTACAAATACCGCACTAAAAGTTGCTATTGATATGGGGTTTAGCAATATTTTGCTATCCGGTGTTGATCTGTGTTTTTCAGATAAAGGTGTTACCCATGCATCAGGAAGTAATGAAGCAAAAATAGGACCGACACTTGGGCAATCTGGTAAGTGGGTAGAAACATACAGTGCAAAAACAGTTGAAACCTTAATTGTTTTTGAACAAGCTGCTGAAGGGTTAGCTATTGAGGCATTAAGAGCAAAAAACAACAATACCGATATTTATAACTTATCAGCGAATGCTGCAAAAGTTGATAACATCGCACACATACCAACCGAGGCATTAAGCTTTGTTGATGAGCAGTGCAACTTTAAAGATAAAATCAATCAGTTAATTCCAGAAAAAGCCAACAATGTCATTACTCAAGATTATAATGTTGTGCTTAAGCAAGTGGAAAAAATATTAGCGCACGTGAAAAAAATTAATTTACTTGCGCAAGACGCTCTCCAAGCGAACGAAAAACTGTTTAAAGACAAAGGTAAAGAAAGCGATAACTTTAAGCATAAAATCATCATGGACAAAATTGAGCAGCAGTTAAATACTAAATATAAGAGAGCTGCAAAGTTTGTGAAAAACTTTGGTATCGACAAGTTTATTAAATCTGCACAAACAGACTCTTCGGCCGAATGGTCAAATGAAAAACTAGAACAAACAGGCCAATTATATTATCAAGCATATATTGATACTTGCTCAACTTTACTCTTACATTTAGAGAGCACTCGTAGCAGAATATTAAGTCGTATTGAAGAGCAAAAAACCAACCCTAATATTGCGGCGTTACTTGAGCAGTGGCAACAAGATAACAACGTGGGGCGCGCTAAAAACTGGTTAACTAAACAAGCTATTCAAAAAGCAGCATTGTCAGATGATTTACGAGCACAATTCAGCTTATTTGAGCAGCAATTTAATGACATCATAGCAAATGAGAATACTCGTCATTTAGAGCGAACCAAAAAAGAAGCGTCACTATACGGTGTTAGGCGAAAGATTATCACGCTTTTTCATCAAAAAAATATTGCCGCTCTACAAACCTTAGCGCAAAGTTTAAAGCTACATACGCAAACCAACCAAGAAGCAACTTCTTTATATCATTTATGTTTAGCTTATTTTTTTACGGCGACTAAAGATGAATCTCAAGCTTTAGCGTATTTTGAAAAATTACCCGATGACGAAATTCTTGAAGATGAATTGCAACAAATTGCCAGTATTGCATTTAAGTTAGAAAATTATGACTTAGCTAAAGCTTGCCTTAAACAATTAACAAGCATTGCTAGTATCTATATCCCTCAATATGCAAAGCTGCTCTTGTTATTGGGTGAAAAAGAAGTAGCAACTGCATGCTATACTGACTTTCTACAAAACCATCCTGATGATATTTTTATGTGGTGTAGTTTAGGCGTTTTTTACTTCGAAAATGGTGCCTCAGAAGCAGCAAAATTAGCCTTTGAGATGGTACTGTCACAAGATAGTGAACATGTCAGAGCAAAAGTATATATGAACAAGATACAGCGCAGTAAAAAATAAATCATCAACGTTATTAACGACAATGTTTTTCATTAAGTCAAAAGTAAAAGCATTGTCGTTATGTTTAAAGCGATAAAACCATATGTAGTGAGAACCTGGACTCAGTGTAGGCCTATTTACTTTGGCGTTCAGCTAATAGCAATTCAGCAAGCTTAAAGTCTAAAGCACTATCAATATCTACAGATGATTCTTTAGCCATCTTATAAGCAAAAATATTACGCTCTAAAAAGAAGCTTTTTTCCTCTAACAACCTTTCTGTTCGGGCTATGTATATAGCGCCATTCAACCGAAAAAATTCAGGTAAGGCCTGACTGCGTGGGTTATTTTTAACAAATGGCTCTAAGAAGCTTTCCATACTCTGATCGGCGTCAAGCGTATTACTCCATAATGGCGAGTGCTCACATTCGCAGACACTCACCACAGCATCAGCATTTCTTGCCATTAGGGACTCTATCGCACCATCTATATCGTCACTCGTCCTTAGCGGAGAAGTGGGTTGCAGCCAAAGAATATAATCATAATGTTTATGCTCTTGACGCAGTTGGCCTACAACATGTTCAATCACATCAATAGCCGTTGATTTGTCGCCAGCATAAGCATCTGGTCGCATAAAAGGCACTGCTAGCTCACATTTTTGTGCAATGCTCGCAATTTCTTCGCTATCAGTACTGACTAAAATATCAGTCAAGTGTGTCGATTGCTTCGCTGCTTCAATAGTCCATTGAATCAAAGGCTTACTGCATAATAATTTACTATTTTTACCCGGTAACCTTTTACTACCTGCACGCGCAGGAATAATCGCTAAAATTCGTGAACCTTGCTTCTGTCCAGGCTTCATATCACTAGTTTCCGCCATCAAAACGCCCACCTTGCATTACGTCCTTTTGTGCCTGATAAAAATCAACCATTTTACCAATATCTAACCAATATTCATGCACAGGGAACATGGCTATATAGTGATCATTAGTAATCGCTGTTTCGATTAAGTCTGTCATATCAACTCGCTGATTTTCGCTCACTGTGTTGGCCAACTGTCGGCTAACGACATAAACCCCAGCATTAATGAAATACTTATGGATAGGTTTTTCTACTAAACTTATGATACGACTCTCATCTGCCTCAACCACCCCATAAGGTACTTGGTACTCATCTTCTCTAACACACATGGTACACAGTGGCTGATGCTGGTTGTGGTATTCTAGAAGTTGCTCAAAATCAATTTTAGTGAGCACATCGCCATTCATCATAATAATAGGTAAATTCGGTAAATCATTTGGCAGTAAACCTAAGCTTCCGCCGGTGCCTAAAGGGGTATCCTCATGAACATAATGAATATCAACATTCCACTTTTCACCATCACCAAAATGCAAGCGTATTGCTTCAGGCATATAGTGCGTTGAAATATAAAATTGGTGGAAGCCACAGCTAATAAAGTTCTCTAAAATAGTTTCCAGTATCGGCTTGTCACCGAGTTTTAATAGCGGCTTAGGGCAATTATCCGTCAAAGGTTTTAGCCTAGTACCAAAACCTCCTGCCATCAAAAATACAGGATTATCGTAACGTTTAGCATCCATTACTTTCTGTAAGGTTTCTAAACCAATCACTCGAGAGTTTTTTACAATCGGGATAGCCGTAAGGCCTTTTGCGTTCATCATATTAAGCAATTTAGCACGCGAAGTGTTTGGCGGCGCTATTAATGGAGTGGTATGCATAACCAACTGGATCTCGGAGTCCATACTAAGGTGTTTTATTAGCGCTCGCCTAATATCACCATCTGTCACCACACCAAGCAGTTGATTATCATTATTGACAACTAATGCAAGTTTTAGTGCGCCTTTATCTATAACTGAAATCGTTTCTTCCATAGACGTTGTTGGCGATACCAGGATATCCTGCCATTTATGTCCCATGCTTTGCTCCAAATATCATTTACTCGCGCCATCAAAGCGATTAAATGACTTGCTTATTTACATTTATAATAATTCAATACAATTTTTGAGCCAATTGAACCGCTACAATGTAATTAACTCACCTGAATGATAATCTTTATTCGCCTGAGTACCCAGTAAGTTATAATAATTAACTGGAGAGATACCTCCGCCTGGCCTTAATACCGTCAAATTATCAGCGCTGTAGTGTTCGCCTTGTTTAATCGATTGGCTTGCTATAATGCTTTTGCGCGCAATCGCGATATTTTTTTGCTCGCTAGCTGTAGGCGCTTTAACTTTGCGTCCAAGTGCTAGCTCTACCTGCCTAATGTCTTTTACCATTTGTGCTAGTTCATCTGGCTCTATCGACGCTTTATGATCAGGCCCTTGCATGTTCCGACTCAAAGTAAAATGCTTTTCAATTATCACTGCACCTTTTGCCACCGCTACAGTAGGAATTAAAATCCCTTCAGTGTGATCTGAATAACCAATGGGTAAAGAAAATTCATCACGCATCAATGCCATAGCGTTTAGGTTAACTTCATTTATTGGGGCTGGATATTCGGTCGTGCAGTGCAAAAGAGATACCTTTTCTGCTAATAGCTTTTTACCTGCAACGCTGTCGTAGGCTGCACTAAATGCCGCTAAGCTTGGTTTATTTACTTTATCAGAACGATTTAAAAAACCAAAGGCTATCACCCCCAATGCTAACTTAATATCAGCTAGAGTGGCCATGCCTGTTGAAACAATTAAAGGTCGCCCAGTATAGGCATGTTCAAGCAATAAAGGCGTATTGGTTAATTCACCCGATGGTATTTTTAATATCGTTAAGCCTATATCCTGTATTAAAAAAGCTAAGCTTTGAGCATCAAATGCTGTAGATAAATACGCAATTCCCTGGCGTTGGCAATAATCATGTACTAACTGATGCTCATCAAAGGTTAACTCAAGCTTTTTCAACATAGTATATTGTGATTCGACTATGTCAGTATTAATTTTTTGATAATCTGCCTGCTCGGCTTCTCTCGTTACCAGGTTCTCGGCCTTAAAGGTTTGAAACTTTATAATATCAACACCCGCTTTAACAGCGGCATCGACAAGTTGGTATGCAAGGTCTAGCTGACCATTATGATTAACACCTGCTTCTGCAATAATTAATGTTGAACTCACAACAACCTCTTTAGATAAGTATGATTAGTTTTTTAAAAAGAAAGATCAAAAAATTTTTTATGGATAATGCCATCAAACTCAATAGATTTTATTTTACTGAATATAGCCTGTGACGAGCCGCCATTACCATACGGATTATCCATAGCAGTAATAGAGTTTTTGAAGTCGCTTGAAATAGCCTTTTTTATCGCGCAAGAAATAGCGTCAAAATCATCTTCACAGTGAATAACACTTGCGCCAGCGATACGACCTTTTTGTCGATGACCAATATTAACGGTAGGTACATTGAACGATGGAACTTCGATAAGCCCACTCGAGGTATTACCCACTACCGCAGCGGCATGTTTTATCGCAGAAAGGTAACGCAATTGCCCTAAACTTTTCACCAATATCACTTGTTCTTGATGCTGCTTGGCATAGCGCTTCAAGCATTCAATAATTTCGCCGCCAAAACAGTCTGCATTAGGGTATGTAATAATGATTTGAAATGCTTTGAAGTTTTCGAGTGCTAATAATAAGCTTTTCAAGCCATCAATAGCGCCATTTTTCGATAAGGTTACTGGGTGATATGTCACTAAAAAATAAGGCTTTAGTAACTTTTTATCCAACTGTTCACTGAGCTCTTCTCGGCTCAATAAACTCAGTTGCTTAATGCTGTCAATGCCTGGCGCGCCAACATTAAAAACATGCTCTGGGTTTTCTCCAAGCTGAATAACTCTTTGTCGATAAACTTCAGTAGCAGTGAAGTGAATATGAGACAATTTACTAATGGCATGTCTTATCGCATCATCATAGGCGCCTTCTGTGATTTCTCCACCATGAATATGCACAATAGGCACCCTATTGAGCATGGCAGCCTGAGCAACACCTAAAGCCTCATATCGATCACCTAACAAAACAATCGCTTCTGGCGAGTGCTCAACAATAGCATCCGAGGCGGTAGTTATTGCTAGCGCTAAAGACTTTGCCACCGCATTGTCACTTTCTGAAGGTAAAAGAAAATCGAGTTTTTGCGTTACCTCAAAGCCATCTAATATAATTTGGTCAATGGTATGGCCAAACTGATGTGATAAATGACTACCTCCAACAAAAAGCTGCAAGTTAATACCTTCATCATTTTTCAAAGATTTTAATAAAAAAAATAACAAACTATATTCAGCACGTGTGCCGGTAAAAACTGCAATATTTTTCATATTACCTGCCTCAAATTACAACTTAGACATTATAAATATTGTGTTTATATTGCTGTAAGTTCTCAGGCTTTAAAAACCAATTAATGGTTTCAGTAAGGCCTTCTTTAATTGAGAATTTTGGTGTAAATCCAGTTAAGTCTATTATTTTTTTATTATCACACCAGAGGCGAAAAACTTCCGACTTTTCAGGGCGGACTCTTTGTTCATCAGTAACGAACTCAACATCACTATGCATAATTTCTTTAATTAAATTCAAAGTATCTGCCATGCTGATTTCAAAATTTGAACCAATATTAATCACTTCACCAATCGCTTGTTCACTTTCAGCGATCGCCAAAAAGCCACGACAAGTATCAGTGACATAGTTAAAGTCTCTAGTCGGTGATAGATCGCCTAATTTAATTTGTTTTTCATCGTTAGCAATTTGACTAATAATTGTCGGGATTATCGCTCGGGCTGATTGCCTAGGGCCATAAGTGTTAAATGGCCGAGCAATACTTAGGGGTAAGTCAAAAGCATTATAAAAACTCATCGCCATCGCATCAGCACCAATTTTGGAAGCGCTATACGGAGATTGGGCTTGTAGAGGATGTTTTTCATCGATAGGCACATATTGAGCCGTGCCGTACACTTCACTTGTCGATGTGTGTATGAAGCGACTGACTTGATTATCTACTGCTGCTTGACACAAATTCAAAGTGCCTGTGACATTGGTTTCAACATAGCTTTGTGGCGCACTATAAGAGTAAGGAATTGCAATTAGTGCTGCTAAATGAAATATCACATCAATATTTTGACTAATTTTTTGACAAAAATGTGGATCACGAACATCGCCACTGATCACTGTTAAATTAGGGTGCGCTGAAATACTCTCTAGCCAACCCCAGGAATTGAATGAATTATATTGTGCCAATGCGGTAACTTGATAATTATTAACTAATAACAATTCAACAAGATGAGAGCCAATAAAACCATCTGCTCCAGTAACTAATACTCGCTTTTTCAGCATAATGATAAACCTAAAATTTTAGTAAGTTTATTAATAATATCATTGATTTAATTTAATGTAATCACTCACTAAATTTTTGATAGGCATTCACAGCATTGGTACGCTTTTTTTGGTTGCGGCCCTCAGAAAGAATTTTGTTTTGGCTAGCACTTACCGCCTCAATAGCATGACGGTCTCTATGCTGAATACTCAGCAAAAAGTCGTGGTATTGACTCAACATAGATTTATCACTAGTCATTAATAAGTCAAGCTGGTGCAGTAACGCAAGGCGCTGGTTTAATAACTCAGAACATTGCTCTTCATCATTGGCTAAAATTAATGCTTCAACTTGCGCCGATAGAGTATTTATTTGGCTTGTTAAATCCTCAAATGACACATTACGCGCCTTCAGCTAGCTTATTTTTTTCTGCAAGTAATGACAGCCCTTCTTGCTTGCCTGATTCTGGCATAGCAAACCATGCATCTCTGAGCGGCTTCAACATATCTACAACTTCCGAAAATGCTGCAACATCTAAAGAAACACTAATATCAGCAAGTCTATCAATACAGTAACTGTACATAACGTCAAAGTTTTTTGAAATTTCAGGTTGATTATCAAAATCAAGTGACTGGCGTAATGCTTCTAAAATATTGATTGCCTTTGTCAGAGACTGAGATTTCAACTCAAAATCTTTACGCTCAATAGCACCTTTAGCGACGGCAATACCTTGCAGCATGCCATCAAACATCATCAAAATAATTTGATGAGGATTTGACTCTAATAAACTACTGTTTACATTAACCTGCTTATAAGCTTTTAAATTCTGTCTCATAACTTTACTCCTGCTATTGCTTATTTGTTACGAAGTAGCTTTAATCATCCGATGATGATTTTAATGCTGATGTAAGAAAACTCGCTGTTGCGTTATACCCAGCAACCGTCGAATCAAGAAAAGAAAAACGTTTTCTTAATGTATCTTCGTAATCTCTTAAACGTGTTTCCAAGTTATCGTATTCATCTGAAATACCGGATAAATCATCACTTAGATCCGTCTGCCTTTTTGTCAACGCGCCGTCACTATCGTTATAATTATCTATTAACGATGTCAATTGACTGACGATACCATCTGATGAAGCAAAAAGCTGGCCAAGTTCATCTAAGTCATTTGTAACTCTTTTATTTAATGTTTCAACGCCACTGTCTAACGTGCCAATGCCAACAGTCGATATTTCTAACTTACCAAATTTATTAAAGCCTACGCCAATGTCAATCAATGACTTAACATCACCACCAGCCATACTTCCCACAGAGTTTGTTAAAATATCATTAAGTTGGCCTTTCATAGCTCGTAAATCGGAGTCAAATGCCAACTTACCAAATTTAGGTGATGCTAAAACATCTAAACTATCCGACAAGGTGTTGAAGGCAGCAACAAATTCATTCACCAAGTCTGTCGCTATTTCGGTGTTTTGAGAAATATTTAGCGTTGCAGCGCCTGATGTGCTGACCTTATTAGCAACAATAGTAACATCTTCAATGGTATTCTTAAATTCGTTACTAGAGCTTGTAACTGTATTACCAGCACCATCAATTTCAATAATAGCGTCTTTAGCATTTCTGGTGGTAGTGGCATTGGTCGCTAAATTATCAAGAGCAGTATCTGCGGTGGTAACCGAAAGTTCATTAGCCGTGCCCGTAGTATTAGAGGTATAGCTTAAATATGTACCTGAATCACTATTAACTAAAGATGCTGTAACACCAAAGTTGTCAGTTTGAGCGTTTATTTTATCACGAATCGTAGATAGGTCGTCAGTAGCATCAATAGCAACATCAAATGAGTCAGAGCCGGCACCAAATGTTAACGTACCCGCTGCAACTGTTGTGCTTGCGCTTACAAAGTCTGGTGTTTGAATACGTGTTGCTTCTGCAAGCTGAATTACGCTTATTTCAAAAGCGCCATTACTAGCAAAGCCATTGGTGGTAATCGAAACATCGTCATTTCCGACATCAATAATTTGTTCATTAAAGTCATCAACGGTTTTTAATTTATCTGCCACACTTTGAAATGAAGACAACGCTGATTTAAATGTACCTAAACCTGAAAGCTCCGAGGTAATTCGCTCTTCTTTTTCCTGAAGTCTCACCTCTGTTGGTACAGACTCTGCAGTAACAAATGCCGTTATAATTGATTCCAAATCGAGTCCAGAACCTATACCTGCCGATGTAATATTCATTAGATCTCCTAGTTACTTGCTATTAAACTTTTTCTTCAAGAAATATGCCAGTTTTCTCTCCTACGTCTTGTCGTAGCGCAACAATTTTTTGCGCAATTTCCAAAACTTCTTCCGAAGGAAATTGTTTAATAAGCTCTTTACTTTCAGCGTCAAAAAACTTGATAACGGTTTTATCACTGGCATCATCTTGTTGAAAATTAATGTTTCTAGATGATAGTTGCATAAAATCAGCGATTAACTCGAGTGCCTCATCAATAACTAACGGCTCATTTTGCTCACTTAAAGACTCTTCGTTATTGAGGTATTTCTCGGTTATTTCTTGCTGTTCTTTAACTTGCTTCACTTTTGTTTCAGCAAGTTCTGCTTCTTTTGTAACTTTATTTAATGCTTCTCCAGCCATCGGCTGAGGTTTATTTTGCGTAGTAGCGTTAAATTCCGTTGCTTGATTTGCAAAGCTGCTTTGTGTTGCATTAATTTGCGTACTCATACAAACCTCCAAATTATAGATATAAAAACAAAAATGACACTCAACTTGAGTGCCATTTCACTTTCAATAACACTACGGTACTTATTATAGTAGCGATAGCGCAATTTGTGGTTGTTGATTTGCTTGCGCTAGCATTGAGCTGGAAGCCTGCTGTAATACAGTACTACGTGCTAACGCCGCACTTTCTGCTGCATAATCTGTATCTTCGATACGTGAACGTGATGCTGAAAGGTTTTGAGAGGTATTCTCATTACTACGAACAACTGATGCAAAACGGTTTTGCTTAGCACCTAAATCGGCACGTGTGCTGTTAATTGACGCTAATGCGTCATCTATATTGCCTAACGCTCTTGATGCCATACTTGCTGCTGAAATGCCTATTGTAGAGAGTACAGAGTTAGCAGCAAAGTTCTTACCAATACTAATTTCAATACGTTGACCGGCATCAGCACCTACTTGGAAGAATTTGCCTGTGTAAGAACCATCTAACAACTTCTCACCGGCAAAGCCTGTATCCGTTGAGATACGTGTCAATTCTAATTCTAATTCAGAAAACTCAGAGTCCAGTGCTGTACGGTCAGCGTCACTGTTTGAACCGTTCAACGATTGCACTGATAAAGTACGCATACGTTGTAATGTATTAGTATATTCATCTAATGCACCCTCAGCGGTTTGCGCTAGTGAAATACCGTCGTTAGCGTTACGAGAAGCTTGATTTAAGCCATTAATTTGCGCTGTTAAACGACTTGAAATTTGTAGACCAGCAGCATCATCTTTGGCACTATTGATACGTTTACCTGATGATAAACGCTCAAAGTTCGTTGACAAGCTATTGGTTGAACTAGCTAATTGACGTTGTGAGTTCAATGATGCGACATTACTATTTACGACTAAAGCCATGATGATGCTCCTGGGCTAATTGCCCTTCAAAGTTGTTAATTGACGAAGCCGTTAATCATAATCGATAAATGCTTCTTGAAACCTTTATCGGACCACAACTATTTAACTTTAGTTTTTTTTGAGTTTTTTTTTCATATTACAAAATAAAAACAATAATCCATTGTATTTAATAGATTTTTATTATTAAAATAATTTAACCGAATATAAAATAAAATATAAACACTTATTCTGAAAAGCAAAAAGCCTCCGAGGAGGCTTTAAAATTATGACTTTGTACTCTAAGGCGAAATAATTACTGCAATAAAGACAAGGCTATTTGCGGCTGCTGATTAGCTTGCGCTAACATAGAGCTTGATGCTTGTTGTAGTACTGTACTTCTCGCTAGCTGAGCACTTTCTGATGCATAGTCGGTATCTTCAATACGCGAGCGTGAAGCTGACAAGTTCTGGGCTGTATTGTCATTACTTCTAATAACAGACGCAAAACGGTTTTGCTTGGCACCCAAATCAGCTCGTGTACTGGTGACCAATGCTAAAGCACTATCAATTTTTACTAGTGCCCGTGAAGCTTGGCTCGCAGCAGAAATACCAACCGTTGAGATCGTTGATGCTGCTGCGAAGTTTTGCCCAATACTTACTTCGATTTTTTGACCCGCATCTGCGCCCACTTGGAAGAACTTAGATGTATAGGTACCATTTAATAGCTTTTCACCGGCAAAGCCAGTATCAGTAGAAATACGAGTTAACTCCGTTTCCAACTCGGTAAATTCAGCGTCAAGCGCCTTTCTATCTGCGTCACTATTCGAGCCATTTAATGACTGTACCGACAATGTTCTCATTCGTTGCAAGGCATTAGTATATTCATCCAATGCCCCTTCTGCGGTTTGTGATAATGAAATACCATCATTGGCATTACGTGCAGCTTGATTTAAGCCATTAATTTGCGCAGTCAAACGACTGGATATTTGCAAACCAGCAGCATCATCTTTCGCACTATTGATTCGTTTACCAGAAGATAAACGCTCAAAGTTAGTTTGCAAATCGTTGGTAGATCCGCCCAAATTACGTTGCGCATTTAAAGATGCGATATTACTATTTACGACTAAAGCCATTGCTATCATCTCCTAGGTTTTAGGGTGTGGCTCTATTGCTGATAACAACACATTGGTGGAACCACATTTCTAATTTTTTGACACAAGGTAGATAAAGCATATCGCGTGCCAAAGTTTATTTCGGTTTTAAAATGAATTAAATATAATTGAATAAACTTAGATCTTTGACTTGCACAAAGCTTTGTTGAGCGGCTTGTAATGCAACTTTTGATTGTTCAAAATTCGCAACAGCCTTTGCGAAGTCTAAGTCTTCAATATTGGATTGACCTGCAGCAAGTGACAGTTCCGCATCTAAATGATTATTTTCTTGACTTTCAATAAGTTGAAGCCTTATACCAGCCTCACTCCGACGCGTTGTCATGTGGTTAAGACCTTGATCTAACTGCGATAGAATCTCGGCGTAATCGACTTCATGTTGCAGTGGATTACTAGGTGTACTACCACTTTCCATCCAATCAATAGCGCGTTTAATGGTGTTAAAAATGTTGATATTTTGCTCTGGAGATATATCGACTTCATCGCCCGGCAAAGGGTTGCCACTTAATTGAACTTCTATTCCATTAAAGGCAATGGTTTGCCCTGCGACATAAGTAGCTGTTGGCACAACAACAGTTCCGTTACCATCAGTTACAGTTAGGTCATTAGGCAAGCTAAAAGCGAACTTGTAATCTGGTGGATTTGTAGCAGGATCATAGCTACTGGGATCTGTGATCGTCGCATTATTGACACTAAAACCAGAAAGATTATTGATATAATTAGCGCTAAAATCACCGATCTCATTTGGAATATTTGAAAATGCCACATCACCAGCTTGACTAGTTGCAACAGAAACATTTTTTGCTATTTGCAATTCTCTAACGCCACTATCACCTTGATATATAACTGTATTATCGAGCTGTAAAGCGAAAGGTTCTTTATGGTTTTGAAAACCAGCAAATATGTATCCTCCCGTTTCATCTTTAGTATTAGCAATATCGAGTAACTGCGACTGAGAATTTTTTGCTTGTTCGGCTAAGGATGTAAGGTCAGCACTTGATAACGTTCCGTTATTTGCTTGTGTGAAGATGCGTTTAAGCTCTTGCATTAAGTTTTCGGCATTACCAAAAGAGGTATCTTGTAATGAATTTCTATTTTCAGCTTGAGTAATATTGCGCTTATATTTTTCGATACTTGCGAGTTCATCTTTATAACCGGCAAGTGTACCATAAGCAACAGCATCATCTTTCGCAGTATGTACTCTTTTACCACTAGATAAGTAATTAACTTGCTCATTAACACTAGATTGCTTGCTCGTTAACTGTTGACTATTTTGAAAATAAAACTGCGCTGTTGAAACTCTCATAATATTTCCTCTTAGACCGCGGCTAATAAAGTATCAAAAATGGTATTGGCTACCGATATGATGCGAGATGAGGCTTGATAAGCTTGTTGGAACTTAATCATGTTTGCCGCTTCTTCATCAAGATTAACGCCTGAAGTAGATTGATTACGGTTGTAGGCTTGCGTAAATAAGGCTTGTGCTGTATTGGCAACAAGCTCTGCTGAACTTGCTTTCGATCCTATATCAGCAGTTGTTACTGCTAGGCCTTGACTAAATGTTTGCGTACCGTTGCCAACAATAGCTTGTTCTTGTGTGGCAGAAATAAAGCCAGCGTTGCTGCCATTACCAGGGCCAAATACATCTGAAATTGTGAACTTTTCACGAGCTAATGAACCTTGTCCCACTGGCGCACCTGAAATTTCAATTTGAAAAGCAGCACTAGCAGGTGCTGGTGGCATATCAATTATCGCAGAAGCTCCAGCTGCGAAGTTTCCTGAAGTTATTACCGGTGCTGGTGGTGGGTTAGCAGCATCATAAACACGATAGTCGAATGTGCCCGATGAATTTTTATAAACATCAACAGTTAACTTAGCATTGCTGCCTTCGGTGTATGCTCTTGCCGTTACCGGATCGGTAACATTGATGATGCTAACAGCACCATCACTAACATTATTAGCATCGGGATTGGCACCTACCGCTGAGCTTGCCGCAAGCCCTTTACCATCAGTTAATGTCACCTTCATTAATGCAGCACTATTTTCCGTCGGACGAATAGTAAATTTATCGTCGGTAGCTGGTGCCCCTGATACTTCATTAAATTCAAAACCTAAGCCCGTACTATAAGTACCAGATCCGGCAGCACCTAAGTTAGTTACCGAGCCACTCGTTTTATTAGTCATAAGGTAGTCGCTACCATCAAACTTAATTTCAAATTCATCTGCTGGCACTAAAGAAACATCGGTAATATTAACAGCCGCACTTAGACCTCCCGAGTTTGTGGTATGGTTTAACACTCGTCCAGCTTGTAAGCCTGCACTATTTATATCGGTAAATATCTCACGCCCTTGCTGTGCCTCTAAGTCAAGGCCTTGCGACTGCGCTTGGTTCAATGTTTCTGAAATAACCATAGCCAAGCGATTGATTTCGTTACGTGTATCGAGTAAATGTTCATCACGATATTCCATTTTCGCAGCAATAGCGCCACCAAGCTTGCCGCCGTCAATAGCAACGCTACCATTACGGCTATTTATCTGTAATTGTGTTTGCAGCGGATCTGGATTACCCGCTTGCACACTGATGGTTAAAGGAGTAATACCAGCAACAAGCGTGGCACCATTACCTATCATCACTGTCATAACACCATTGGTATCTTGAATGGTATTAACAGAAGTGTATTCACCAAGCTGGCCAACAAGCTGATCGCGCTTATCTAATAAGTCGTTTGGTTGGCCCGCTACCGTTAAATCACTATTTTGTAGAATTTGTTCGTTGATTTTCGCTATTTCTTGCGATATTTGTGAAATTTTACTGGCCATTTGCTCAATTTCACCGTTAGTAGATTTCTCTAACTGATCAAAATTAGCATTCAACGTATTGAAGTCACTGGCAAGAATTTCAGCTTGACTTAACGCGATATTACGCAAGCCTAAATCACTTGGATTATCAGCAATGCCATTCATTGCCTGATAAAATCGATCAATTGAACCACCGATGGCATCACCGGAAAAGGTCATGATTTCATTGAGCTGGTTTAAATTAATACTAAGGGCGTCAGAATTACCGAGGTTACTTTGGCTCAGTAGCTGTTCTTTATGAGAGAATTGATCATAAATGCGAGTAATATCTTGAACATAGGTTCCTCCGCCAATATAGTTGCCACCATTTACAAGCCCTTGAGAAGCACCTTGCTCTGCTCTCTGGCGATTGTAACCTTCAGTGTTTACATTGGCTATATTGTTACCAACTGTCGCTAACTGCTGCTGTGCGGCTAATAAACCACTAACACCAGTTTGATATAGACTAATCGACATGACCTAAACTCCCGCAGTAACCTTAATTTCAACGGTGAAATTACCGATAAATTTATTTATTTATTAAACTGGTTACTGTCCGAAGGGTTCCCATTATCTTTTTAGCGTAATTGGGATCGGTTGCATAACCAGCACTTTGTAGGTTATGCAAAAATTGCTCCACATCTGTCGACTTTTCTAAAGCTCCTTGATATCTTTCACTACCGGTTAATAATTTTAAGTAGTCATTGACACTTTCTGACAGTGATTCATAGACCCTGAAAGGTTCGCGCTTCTTGACCATTGCGCCATTTTCAAACTCAAGCGTTTCTTTATGTGTTTGCTCACCATCCCAGCGACTATCAGCTTTGATGTTAAATAAATTATTAGAGCTTTCACCGCTATCGGTTTTAATAATTTTTTGACCCCAGCCGGTTTCCAATGCTGCTTGAGCAATAACCACTTCAAATGGCACATTAATTTTATCTTGCACACGTTTTGCCTCTGGTATTAAGGCAGTCACAAAATCTTTAGGTTGTTCAAAAACGGGGGCTTGGAGCAAGTTTGCCGCCGTTTGAGCGACAATTGAGCCATTTGTTTGACGATCGTTGTTAGCATCCTGCTCTGCTGTCGAATTATTGGCTAAACTAATATTGTTAATTGCTGGTGAGTCACTAACACGAACATTTGCTCGGCTATCAAGGTTACCATCTGAACGCAAAATAGAATGAGGGGTGAAATTTTCGCTATCACCACCAAGTTGACGAACAATAAGCTCAGAAAGACCTAGTGCGCCATTATTAGAAAGCTCTAGCGACATTTGCTGATCGTGCATATCACGATAAAATTTTGTCGATTCTGAGTTTAGCGGACTATCAGACTCCAACACGTCTTGTGCTTTACGCATACTTTTCATTAACATTTGTACAAAGATAGCCTCAAACTGCTTTGCAGCTTGGTCTAGTGCGGCTTCTTTACTGGCCTTATCACCCGACTTCGCATCTTGGCGAATTGAGTTTAAGCCGTTAATATCTAAAAAGTTTTGTGCGTCAGCAATACGTGTGGTCATAAGCAGTATAGGATCATTAAATAATGATCAAATCTCCACGTAATGCTCCGGCTTGATCTAGCGCTTCTAAAATCGCCATCACATCGCCTGGACCTGCGCCGACTTGATTAATCGCCCGCACTAATGCATCTAAAGTAACTCCGGGATCAAAAACAAACATCCGCGAATCATCTTGTTTAACATCAATAATCGATTGGTTAGTCGCTACAGTCTCTCCTTCTGCGAAGGCATTAGGCTGAGAAACATTTTCAAGTTCATTAATTGTTACCGTAATACCACCATGGGTAATTGCCGCCGGCAGTAAACGAACATCAGCACCGATAACAATAGTGCCAGTACGAGAGTTAACAATAATTTTTGCTGCCGGAGAGCCGGGTTCAAACTCTAGATTTTCTAAGGTTGATAAAAAGCTAACACGATCTGCAGCATCTCTCGGTGCTGTCACTTTCACCGATGCAGCATCAATGGCACGTGCAGATCCGGCAATCAAATTGTTAATGGTATCTGACAGGCGCTTTGCCGTGGTAAAGTCGGCATTATGTAAATTAAAAGTAATATGGTCACCAGAAGTAAATGGCGACAATACTTCCCGTTCCACCATAGCGCCATTAGCGATCCGACCAACCGTTGGCGTATTAGCAATTACTTTTGAGCCATCTAATCCTTCTGCACCTAAACCACTGACAATTAAACTACCTTGGGCAACGGCATAAGCATTACCATCAAGCCCCATTAATATCGTTTGGATTAAGGTACCACCACGTAAACTTTGTGCACTGCCCATAGAAGAAACCGTCACATCAATTTTTTGTCCTGGTTTTGAAAACGCGGGCAATTCTGCATGGACAGCAACGGCGGCAACATTTTTAATTTTAGGCTTTAAGTTTGCCGGCATTTGGATACCAAAATTACTCAGCATGGTTTTAAAGCTTTGCTCAGTGAAAGGACTTTGCTCACCCGTGCCCGGTAAACCCACCACTAAACCGTAGCCAATTAACTGGTTACTGCGAACACCAGCAACATCCGCTAAATCTTTAATACGTTGTGCATTTACTTCTGGCATAACGGCTAAAGTCATTAAACATAAAAAGCTATATAAGTATTTTTTCATCATATTATTCCGCTAAAGAGGCCACCATGAACTACTGAAAAATTTAGATAACCAGCCTTGTTCTTGTACATCGGCAAAGGTACCAGTACCCGCATATTGAATGCGTGCATTTGCCACTTTGCTTGAGGTGACGGTATTTTCTGAACTAATATCTTGTGAGCGTACAATACCGGTTAAACGAATATATTCGTCACCATTATTTAATGACATCCACTTCTCACCACGGATCATCAAGTTACCATTAGGTAGTACTCTCAATACGTGAACAGAAATATTGCCGGATAAGCTGTTACCTTGGTTAGCCTTTGAGTCACCTGAAAAGTCTGACGATTGGTCGTAGCCAAATTGCAGTGCTTTATTTTTAAAATTCAGTGTGTCACCACCAAAACCAGTAACGGGGCTAAGCGTGGCACTATTTTCTTTCGTTAATTCAGTTTTAGCATTTTTTTGCGCTTGAGTACTTTCACTTAAAATGACGGAGATAATATCGCCGACGCGATGAGCTTTAGAGTCTGAATAAATGTTATTAATGTAATTTACTTTAAATAGCGAGCCCGTAGGCACTAAAGGTTCATCTTCCATTTCAGGTAAAATTGGCGCAAAATCAGGATCATTGGGTAATGTTTTAGCTTGTTCGACACTCGCACAGCCAGTGAACAGCATAGTAACAATGCTCAAAGTAACGAGGGTCGATATTAGCGAAGATTGTTGGCCTTTCATGATATGCTCCTCAATCTTATAATTGTTGATTGATATAGCTAAGCATTTGATCGACAGCTGAAATAACTTTTGAATTCATTTCATACACCCGCTGACTTTCAATAAGATTAACTAACTCTTCAGTGGTATTTACATTAGATGTTTCTAGCGCACCTTGTACTATCATGCCGTACCCTTCTAAGCCAGGCACACCTTGTTGTGGCGCGCCACTGACCGCGGTTTCAACATATAAATTTTGACCAATCGGCTGTAAGCCAGTTGGGTTAACAAAGTTTACGGTATTGATTTGCCCAACAACGGCAGGTTCAGCTTGCCCTTGTAAAGTCACCGAAACTTCACCATCTTGTGAGACAATAATGCTTAAGGCATCCTCAGGTATAGTGATTTGCGGCTGCATTAAATACCCCGCACCTGGCGTCACTATGTTGCCCTCTTCATCCATAGTAAACTGGCCGTTACGAGAATAAGAAGAAGAGCCATCAGGCATTAGAATTTCAAACATTCCTTCACCTTGGATCATCATGTCCAAAGCGTTATCAGTATTGAGCATATCACCCTGAGTGTGGATTTTTTGTGTCGCGACCACTTTGGTACCAGCACCTAACATCAACCCCGATGGCATTTCAGTATCTTGTGCTGAGCGTCCGCCTGGCTGATTAATCGTTTGATAAAGTAAATCTTCAAATACCGCACGGCTTTTTTTAAAGCCTACAGTACTGGCATTGGCTAAATTATTAGAAATAACCGCAATTTCTTTGGTTTGCGCATCTAAGCCTGTTTTACTGATCCATAATGCTGGGTTCATACATCACCTCAAAATAATTTATTTAGAACGCACGTAATAATGAAGCTGCACTTGAATCAACTTCTTCTGCTGTTTTCATCATTTTTAACTGCATTTCAAACTGTCGCTGTAGTGCGATCATATCGGTCATCTCTCCAATAGGATTGACATTACTTGACTCTAAAGATCTACTTGCTACTTGTACCGTGACATCTGCCGGCTCGATATTGCCATCTTTACGACGAAATAAGCCGTCGTTACCTTTCTCAATTAAGCGATTGTCAGGGTTGACAAATTTTATTCGCCCCACTTCTTCTTGAACTGAACTAGGCGCACCTTCAGGCTGAACCATAATGGTACCATCAGCAGAGATATTGATATTATTAACCGGCAGTGGTAAAAAAATAGGCCCGTTGTCTCCGATAACTAGGTCACCACTTGATGTTTCCAGTGCGCCATTATCATTGAGTTTTAATTGGCCATTACGAGTATAGGCTTCGCTACCATCTTCAGTTTGCACGGTTAACCAGCCCTGACCTTGAATCGCAATATCCAAGTCACGACCTGTGGTCAGTAAAGCGCCACTGTCAAAGTTTTGGCCTGCCCGTTCGGTCATAGAAAACACCCGAGTTGGCAGCCCTTCACCAAAAGCTTGCATTGCTCTAGCATTGGCAAGATCGGCCTTAAAGCCTGTGGTTTTGGCGTTTGCGAGGTTATTAGCAGTCACTGATAAGGCTTGCATGTTTTGCTTGGCACCGCTCATCGCGATATACAGCATCTTATCCATAATCAACTTCACCCTATTAAATTAGTAATAGTTGAACTGTTGCAAGTTGAGTGCCAAAAAATTAAAGCGGGAAATATCAAGGCATGCGAGTGGCGGGGAAAATTAAAAAAGCCAGATATGAGCTTATCAATATCTGGCTTGTTGGTGATTAAGCGTTAGTTAAATTAACGAATTTGTAGAATGGTCTGGTTTAACTGATTGTCTACTTCCAGTGCGCGTGAGTTCGCTTGGAAGTTTCGCTGCGCGGAAATTAAGTCAATCAATTCTGAAGTTAAGTTCACATTCGATTGCTCTAGCGCTGACGAGTTGATGGTACCAAACGTGCCTGAGCCGCCTTCACCCGCCAATGCTTCACCTGAGGTAATGCTTTCTTTCCAGCCGGTACTACCCACTTGAGTCAAACCTTGCTCATTGGCAAAGTTAACCATCGCAATGCGCGATAATGGCTCTGACGTACCATTACTATAAGTTGCGCGCACTAAACCATCAGTGCCAATGTCGATACCGGTTAATCGCCCGACCGCTAAACCATTTTGCTGTAACGAGGTGACTTCAAAATTCGAGGCAAACTGGGTTGGTTCATTTGGATTGGGTCCGTTCGGGTCTAAATTAAAGTCTATTGTTACGGTTTGCGTTGGATCAGCACCATTAGGTAAATGGTCAGTGAATGCAACTGTTCTAATACCGCCGCCAGTTAATGAAGGCAATTGACTAATAAAATCTCCTGATGAATTATACATTAGTCGTGCGCCTTTTACCCCGCCATCGGCAGATAGCGAGCCTGAGTCTCCTCCTCCCGTAGGCGTTGTCTTCGATTTAGCTGTATTAAGAGCATCTATGTAACTGTTTAAAGTTGCTTGTTGTGCACTTAGAGCAGTTAAAGCCGCATCTCTAGTGGTTAATGCTGTATCTCTAGCAGCTATTACTGCAGCTAATGTGGCATCATCTCCTGGCGTAGGTGCCACAATTGCATCGTATATTGCTTGCGCTGCAGTTACGTTCACTTCTTCTATATCTAGTGCACTTTGTGCCGTAGTCAAAGTTGCTTGCAAAGGTACAAGTGCCGCTTCAGCTGTTGTTACATCTGCTTGCGCTAAAGCAACAATAGCATTTGCTGCAGCTTGTTCTGCAGGGTCTTCAGCCAAATCAATGACCTTACCATCAACAGCCGCAAACATCATCCACTGGTTCGGTGCAGTTTCTGGGTTATTTTTCACAAAATAATAACTCATAATATAGCTATCACCTAACGAGTCAAAGACTGTCACCGAGGTAGAGTGATTAAACGTTAAAGGATCTTCTGGATCAAAATTACCAGGGGCGTCAGTAATATATGAATCACCTGCCGGTAAGTTCATCCGAATATCAACCTCTGAAGATTGCTGTGGCGCACCTGACGACGTTGGAATACGAATAGGCTCGGCAGTACTTAAACTCACTGATGCTGATGTACCATCAGGGTTCACTGGAAAACCCAATAAATGGCCACCTTGTGAATTGACAATAAAATTGTCTTGGTTGAGTTTAAATTGGCCAGCACGCGTATAAGATGTTTCTAAACTACCAAGCTCAGGTACCGTAGCAAAAAAACCATTACCGGTAATCGCTAAATCCAAGGCATTGTTAGTAAACTGGATACTGCCTTGTGAAAACTGTTGCGCAACATCTGCCGTCAAAACACCGTCACCGACTTTCGTTTTACCTGATGATAATAAAGATGCAGCATAAACATCAACAAACTCTGCACGAGACTCTTTAAAGCCTGTTGTATTAACGTTTGCGATGTTGTTGGATGTAACATCCAAGTCTTTTTGAGCCGCGTTCAATCCGCTCAATGCGATATTAAATGACATAATTTCACCTCGTAAAAAATTTTGTTAAGCTAACTACAGTAAAAGTTAGCCTTGTGTTACTTCAATAACATCCGATAGTTTCATCGAACTGCCACCATTAAGATTTAATAATATGCTGCCACCGGCACCTGCTAGAGTGACGCTATCGACTTTTCGATAGGTCATGGCTTGTAATTCATTCGCTTCACCGTCAACCAGTCCGGCAACTCGAAAACGATAAGCACCTTCAGGTGCTGGTTTACCGTCAGCGCCTTGTCCATCCCAAGTAAAAGTGAAGTCTCCTGCCTTAACACTACCGACAGGAACGGTTTGTATAATTTCTCCGGCAACGTTCTCAACATAAATATTAACGTTTGATGCCGGTTTATCAGTAACGAGCTTGCCTTTGACTTCCTCACCTTCCTCCATACCAAAAACATTATCATCAACTAAAACACTTCGCCCAACTAAAGACGATGCTTGTAATGCTTGGCTAGACGACATAGAAGCGGCAAAGTTAGTGAATTGATCATTTAAATTTGACACCCCATCGGTGGTCGAAAATGCTGTCATTTGAGAGATCATTTCGTTATTTTCAACCGGCTTAGTCGGGTCTTGATTCGAAAGCTCTTGGGTGAGTAACGCGAAAAAATCTTCTTGCGTTAGCATGCCGCGATTTGCATCCGCTTCAGGAGTTGGTGTTTCTTGCTGCCAACGAATATTGTCTAATGGATTAGAACCCGATACAGTTTCCATATTAAATTCCTATATAGCCTTAGCGTTGACCAAGTGTTAGTGTTTTAGTCAGCATGCTTTTTGCCGACTCCGCTATTTGCACATTAGTTTGATATGAGCGTGAAGCCGAAATCATATTGGTCATTTCTTCAATAACATTAACATTCGGCTTATAAATATAACCGTCACCATCTGCCATTGGATGATCCGGCGCATATTCAACATTAAGTGGCTTGTCACTTTCAACAACACCTAAAACCTGAACACCTACCGACTCATTTTGTCCGCCGGCAGCTTTTTGCATCTCCGCGGCAAAAACTGGGTGGCGTGCACGATAGGTTTTATCGACACTGCTGCTAACACTATCGGCGTTAGCTATATTACTGGCCGTTGTGTTTAAGCGCACTGATTGCGCGCTCATTCCCGAACCAGAAACAGAAAATACATTAAATAGGCTCATTATTACTGCCCTCCAGTGATGGCTTTTCGCAAGCCCTTAATACTACCGTTTAGAAATTGTAGGCTTGCTTGGTATTCCATAGAGTTTTTTAGATACAAGTTTCGTTCCACTTGTACATCTACATTATTACCGTCACCAGTATCAGGTTGATCAGATTGTCTAAAGCCAACGCCATTGTTCAGCTCCATACGGACATCGAAATGTTTTTCATTGGTACGAGTCATACCGGTTTGTTGTTTGGAGCTTGCTTGCGCTAGCGCGGCTTGGAAATCCATTCCTTTAGCTTTGTAGCCAGGGGTATCAGCATTAGCAATATTACTGGCAATCAGCTCAGCACGCTGTGCACGCACTTGTAAACCTTGCGGATGAATGCCGAATGCTTTTTCAAAACTAATAGCCATAAAAAAATACCTCCAAGTTAATGAAGGTATTTATTCAATATTTATGCCATAGGTGTTAGAGATGTGTTATTTTTTTTGGTAAACGATACCAGGATTACAACGGATCATATTAAAATCTTGGCTAATACCTGAAAGAGATTCAGAAGCGCCAAGAAATAAATAACGATCATTATTTAGTGTGCCGTGAATTTGAGAAATAATTTGCCTTTTGAGCTCAGGAGAGAAGTAAATCAATACGTTACGGCAAAAAACCAAGTCAAACCGTCCCATTAAACTGTAACTATTTAGTAAGTTTAGTTGTCGGAAACTGACCATTTTTTTTATGACATCCTTGACCTTTAACATGCCATTATCACCCGCTTCAAAAAACTGCTTTTTACGTTCTAAAGATAGACCTCTTGATAGCGATAAACTGTCATAATGCGCATATTTACAATGTTCCAACATTGTATTTGAGATATCAGTGCCAATAATTTGAACACCTGCAGAAAATGCACCCGGGTTACTTTGCTGGTATTCATAAATAGCCATTGCAATTGAATAAGGCTCTTGTCCGGACGAGCTGGCTGCAGACCAAATTTTTAAGGGAGTTCGCTGCCCCTTAAATTCAGGCAATAAACGTTTCTTCAAAAGCTCAAAAGGGTATTCATCACGAAACCATAATGTTTCATTGGTTGTCATGGCATCAATAACTGCCGCACGCAATTGCCGCTTAACAGGGTTAAGGGTTTGTGCAACTAAATCAGATAACGATGGCACGTCAAATTTTATCATCAATGGCGCTAAGCGACTTTTCACCAAGTACTGCTTATTCTCACCTAAAACAATGCCACATTGCTGCTCTAGAAAGGTTCTAAACTGATGATAACTCTTATCATCAAGTTGCTTAGTTAACACTAGCTATAATCCACCTTATATAAATAACCTAAATAAATATTAAGAAACTTCATCATGTTTTAGCCATTTTTTAACCGCAGTAGCTAGTTCATCAGGATGAAATTTAGGAATAAAGTCTTCTGCTCCAACTTTTTCTACCATAGCATTATTAAAAACACCACTTAAAGACGTATGCAAAATCACGGGAATATCCTTCATGCGTTCATCTTGCTTAATTTCTGCCGTCAGGGTATAGCCATCCATTTCAGGCATTTCAATATCAGAAATTAATAAAGCAACTTTTTCAGTGATACTATTTTGACACCCTTCAGCAATACCTTGTAATTGATTCAATGCGTCTTGACCATTTTTCGCCAATAACATATTCAAGCCTAAAGGCTCTAGGGCTCGCTTGACTTGGTTTCGAGCAACCGTTGAGTCATCAGCGATCATAATAACGCGGTCACCGATATCTTCACCAACAGTAACATCGGCTACCCCTTCACTTAACTCAGTTGAAATAGGGCTAATTTCATTAAGAATTTTTTCAACATCAAGAATCGATACCATTTCATTTTCAATTTCGGTAACGGCAGTAAGGTAACTTGATTTACCAGCCCCTTCTGGTGGTGGCATAATATCTTTCCAGCTCAAGGTAACAATGCGCTCAACACCGGCAACAAGAAACCCTTGCACACTGCGATTATACTCAGCAATAATAACGAAACTACTTTCTGTTTGAACTATTTCAGGACCACCAGTAGCTTTACTTAGATCAATGACAGAAATCGTTTGACCACGAATATGTGCCACACCTTTAATGAACTTATCCTGTTTCGGTAACAATGTCAGTCGAGGACAAGGCATAACTTCACGCACTTTGAAAACATTTATCCCAAAGCGCTGCCTGCCAATAAGTTTAAATAATAGTAACTCTAGTCGGTTCTGACCAACCAATTGAGTACGCTGATTAACTGAGTCTAATATACCTGCCATAAAAACCTCTTTAGTTATGCCAATGAAAAAGTAACAAAGGCACAATTCTTGATTGTATTCCCAATTAAGCAATAACGTAAATGTTTTGACGTTATATATGTTAAATTGTATTCAGTTAAGCATAGACGAGTATTTTTATTTCCCTAGCAGCCAGATCAAAAAAATTATGAGTAAATTAAAGATATTAGTAAAGTTTGCCGTTATTTACTTAGCTGTACTCAATTCAAGTACAGCTATGACATTCGACCGTGATTATCTTTACAATTTCATCAAATCTTATGTTGAAAGCAATGTGAGCATACCTGCTCAGGGAAAACTAAACGTTGAAGTATCTCCAATCGATCCAAGAATTTCATTACAGCCTTGCCTATCGCCATTAACGGCAAATATACCTGAAAAACATAATGGTAGAAACGTAAATGTTAAAATTGTTTGTCCAGACGAGGACTCTTGGCAACTATTTATTCCGGTTAAAATAGAAACTATCGTGCCAATATTAGTCACTCGGATGCGAATAGCTAAAGGTACCTTACTTGATAACTCTAATATGGAAGTTATTTTTAAGGACAGTAGCCAGGTAAGAGGGACGGTATTAACGGATCCAAAGGTTGTTACTGGTGCGAGAATTAAACGAAACTTATCTCAAGGTAGTGCCATCACTAACAGAAACACTTGTTTTGTCTGTAAAGGCCAACCGGTAAACATTATTGCTAAATCAACAAGCTTTGAAATTAAATCCTTTGGAATTGCTTTAAAAGACGGTAGTTTAGGTGAGCTGATCCCTGTTAAAAATAAGAAATCAGGCCGCGTAGTTCAAGGACAAGTTAACGCTATTAACCAAGTAGTAATTAATTTATAATAATTTCTTAAGTTTTATACTGTTTTGCCGATAAAGGGTCAGAAACCAATAACTGTTGTAAATAGGACATAATAATGGCTATAAATATCAACAACTTGAACAACGCTAGTCAAGTAAAGCAAAAACTTGAACAGCAAGTACAAACAAAACAGCAAGTTACTCAAAATACTGATATCTCACAACAAGCTAAATTAGCTACACGTGATTCAGTATCAATCACCCCACAAGCAAAACAAATGAGTGAACTGCAAAAAAAAGCTACTGACTCTTCGCCCGCACTTAATCAGAAAAAAATAGATGAATTAAAAAGTGCGATTACCTCTGGTGATTACAAAATCAACCCAGAAAAGCTAGCTTCAAGTATCGCCAATTTCGAATTTGAACTCGGTTAACTTATCGCTATAGTGGAGTAAATACATGTCTGAAAAAATAACGCCACAACAATTGGTCGCTCATCAATTATCACAATTGGCACAATTAGAGGCATTGTTAAACACAGAAAAAGAAATACTCCAGCAGCAAGATCCTGACGCACTCATTAAAATTACTGCCGACAAGAACGCCTTACTTTTAGCAATACAGGATGTCGATAATGCTATTGGGCAAAGCTTTGAGTTTAAGCAAGAAAAGTTAGCCGGTAACTTTAATAATGAACTCGCAGAAATTAAGGCCAGTTTAGAGCGTAGTAAGAAACAAAACCAAGTTAATGGCTTAATAATTCATCAATCACAAATAGCGGTTGAGAGAATGAAAACCTCACTATTAGTCAACCACAATAAGTCATCAATGACCTATGATAATAAAGGTAAAACCTCAAGCGGTCTTAGTAGCTTAGGCATAAAAGCTTAATTAAATAGCAAACAAAAACCAGCTTATTATCCAATCCTCAGCACAACACACATACTAAATATCGCCATCCGATCCTGAGCATCGTAAAAACCGTTTGCCCTAAATAGTTCCATAGCTACATAGTATTTTGTTCACCCTGAATATAAAAAAACCAGCAGGTGCTGGCTTATAGATAGGTATATCACAGTTTAACTTGTTAGTAATATGAAACCTTCTTTATCTCTTGACGATTTGATGACGCAATATATATATCATAAACGTCTTTAAAGTCCAAGCTCAATTCGGTAGTGTAACTATCACCAACAGGGTAGCTTTTAACTACCTTTGCACCGCGAATAACCCCTTGCACTGTTGCTTTTAATTGCTGATTATCGATAAGTAAATTCGACATGGTAGTTTTACCATCAATATTCTGGCCGTAGACTTGTTCGGCCAATTCAGCATAAGCTGCAATCTTGGAAGCGTTTATCGCCATCAACATACGTTGAGTTTTATGCTCTGATTTTTGCAAACTAATCGGTGCTTGCCCAATGGCTGTTAATACTGGAAAACTTTTCGGCTTAACGGCTTGCCATTCTACATGTTTATCAAATACCGAAGAACATGCACTTAACACTAACGTACTGAATAAAATCCCAGCGCAACTAAATAAAATTTTCATGTTCAATACTCTTTCAGTTAATGCTATTGCTGTATCTCAATAGCACGAGCGTCATCAACCAACATCGCACTATCACGTAAAATCATACCATCTTTCATTTTGACATTTTCATGGCGGTTAAAATCATCACCAACCACCCAGGCAGGAATAAAAGATTGGGCAGTACCCACGACAACCCGAGATTGCATACCGATCATACGAGCATTAACTAGAATACCTTCCTCTTGCTGCATCATAGTACCAGTAACTACATAGTCAATTATCTGACGTTCAGGCAGCTCTTTCCAATCACGACTAAATACATAATCACCATCTGCCGTAACCCGAATATGACCAGTGGTTTTAAAGTCAATAACAACTAACCCATGACGTTGCATCTCATGAACAAAGCTTTCAGAAAGTTGATTACCTAGCCAATTAGTTGATTCTAAATTCTTTAAATCAACAAATGATGCAATAGCAATAGGTGTTTTAGGGCTAACAAAAGAACTACTTTTCAGCATTTGATAAGCGAGCCCTTTTACTACATCATTAATGGCATGACGAGGTAACTTAAAGCTGTTAATTTCTTGCTTGTCATCATAAGAAGAGCGATAAAAATCATCATTAGATCCCGTAGAGCAAGACATTACTGTCGGTATTATTATTGCAATAAGCCAATTTTTCATTGAGCTCCCCTCAAATAGTGAAAATATCATAAATCATATGGAAATATTAAAGCAGGATTCACGCCAACATGAACTTCTATGTTGGTTTTCTAGCGTAAAAATTTAGCTTTTAAATTAAACAAATAATTTTCATCATAACGCTTATACCTAGAAATAATGGCATTGCGTTTATTTCAAACAACAATTCTAGTTATGCTGACTAGCTTACAGTGAATCACTTCTAGCCCCCCAAACTCTTAGCACCTGATGATGCAACTTATGCTTTTTAGCTGCTTAGCCTAAGTTTCAATAACTTAATAAGTAGGCACAAAACCTGCATATTTGAAAATATTGATCGAACCAATTTTTAAAAAGAGATTCTTATGCGCTTATGTTTATTATGCCTTTGCTTTGCGATATATAGCGGCTCAACTTTTGGACAATGGTATGAGTCACAAGGTGTAGCAACAATAAAGAACAATGACAGTAAAGCTGCAAAAAACCAAGCAGTGCAAAATGCATTAAAAAAAGCCCTATTAGTAGCTGGTGCATCAGTGTCAAGTGTTCGTCAGGTGGTAAACGGTTTATTGACTCAAGACGAGATTAATATTCGAGCTAGTGGCAGTGTGAACTCTTTAGAACTAATTAGTGAGAGTTACTCTGATAATGTAGTCACAGTTACTATTCGTGCTGATATTTTTTCACAGGAAAAGAAGTGCTTTGCTGCAGATTACAAAAAATCAATGCTACTGACACGTAGCAATGTACTACATCGTGAGCAAGCTAATATTGGTAGTATCTATGCAATTGATGGAGTATTGATCGAGCAACTTGCTAAAAAAATACAGCATCAAGGTATCTATTTAGATACAAAATTGGCCCTTAAATCCAAAACAGAATTTTCACGCCTTAATCAAAGTTTACAAATACAAAGTTTAAAAAATTTAGCTATGTCATTAGCAAACATGTCGAACAGCCAATATGTCTTATTTTCTGAGATTCAAGATCTCTCAATGGCCAACGACGAAAATAATCATTGGCAATTTTGGCAAAATAATATCTACCAACGTCAATTCAATGTTGCGCTTTATGTTCATGATGGTGCGACAGGCGAGCGAATTTTAGATAAGCATTATCAAAGCTCAGCACCGTGGGATTTTGATAAACGCAAGCAAGTCGACGTTACAAGTCAGAATTTTTGGCAAAGTGAATATGGCAAAAGAATTAGCACAACATTAGACAACATCGTTAGTGATATTGATGAGAACATGATGTGTCAGCCAACCCAGGGCAGAATTGTGCAAGTTCAGGGGAATTCTTTAACCTTTAATTTAGGAAAAAGGCACGGTGTAAAAGTAGGTGACGAATTTTCGCTATTACATTTAAATAACTTTATTAGTGATGATAAGCGTAGTTACCCTAGCTTACATATCAGCCCTTACAAAATTATTGTTAACTCTGTTAGCCAAGACAGCGCACATGCAACCACTACCGAGCAGCATATATTAGATAACATTCAAATTAACGACTTAGCAGTTAGATACTAAGGCTATTGCCGCAAGTATTATCATTAACCTTATTTGAATGAGATAAACATCATTAAACTAAAGCCAAGGTGATCTTTTATATTGATTTTTAACAGATAGTTTATAAAATAGCGCCGTTATATATATTAGTCCTCATAGTTTAACCGGATAAAACTGCGGCCTCCTAAGCCGCTGCTCCAGGTTCGAGTCCTGGTGAGGACGCCAGCAATTCAATGCATGTAACAGCCCTATGCCTTTTTCAAGCAATAAAAAAACCCCGCAATTGCGAGGTTTGTTTTTTAGTCTCGAACTAGTTAACTAGCTCTGTATTAGTTTGTTCTACTACAACGTCCTTGTCGTCTGCTGATGAACCACTGCTCAACAGGGCTGACACTGCTAATATCGCTACTGCTAATATTACGGTAGTCAGTTTAATTCCGCGTGACGACGACCTGTTCATTATTCAATCCTATGTCAGGTTATATCTTTTTATTATTATTTGTACATACAACCAATTCACACTATAGGATCTTCATTTTTATTTCAATAGCTTAGTTAAAATTTAAGGCTTAATTTAAAAATATAATTTCCAATAACATATTCGCAGAGCAAAAAAGCAATAATATCCCGCTAACATTACAGAAATGTGCTGAGTTAGTATTAAGTTAAAAATAATCATAGAAAAGTGCCAATAAAATTTGCAGTTGGGGGGTAGTCTAGGCGAAAATAAGCACAATTTTCATCCTTTCAAATTTTACAATAATTGGAGCAATTATGCCGTCGCGTCAACAACTGGCCAATGCAATTCGAGTTTTAAGCATGGATGCCGTGCAAAAAGCTAAATCAGGACACCCTGGAGCCCCGATGGGCATGGCAGATATCGCTGAAGTTTTATGGCGTGACTTCCTAAAACATAACCCAACAGATCCAAATTGGGCAGACCGCGATCGTTTTATACTATCGAATGGTCATGGCTCAATGTTGATTTATTCATTATTGCACCTAACCGGCTATGATTTACCGATTAATGAATTACAGAACTTCCGTCAATTGCACTCTAAAACACCAGGTCATCCAGAATACGGCTACACACCTGGCGTAGAAACGACAACAGGCCCATTAGGCGCTGGTGTATCTAATGCTGTTGGTATGGCTATCGCTGAAAAAACCTTAGCGGCACAATTTAACCGTGAAGGTCACAACATTGTTGATCACAACACTTATGTATTTTTAGGTGACGGTTGCTTAATGGAAGGTATTTCTCATGAAGCCTGTTCTCTAGCTGGCACATTAGGCTTAGGCAAGTTAATTGCTTTTTGGGATGATAATGGTATTTCAATTGATGGTGATGTTGAAGGCTGGTTTACTGATGATACGCCTGCCCGCTTTGCCGCTTATGGTTGGCATGTTGTCAGTGTTGACGGTCATAACCCAGAAGCTATCGCCGCTGCTATAGTTGAAGCAAAATCAGTCACTGATAAACCATCAATGATTTGTTGTAAAACCATTATCGGCTTTGGCTCGCCAAATAAAGAAGGTACACACGATTGTCATGGTGCACCTTTGGGTGACGATGAAATTGCCGCAACCCGTGAAAAATTAAATTGGTCGTATGCGCCTTTTGAAATTCCAGCCGATATTTACGCAGATTGGGATCAAAAAGACAAAGGCAATGCTGAGCAAGCAAGCTGGAATGATAAATTTTCCGCATACCAAGCAGCATACCCAGAGTTAGCTACTGAGTATGAACGCCGTGTTATCAAAGGTGATTTACCTGCAGAGTTTGAAGAAAAAGCTAACGCGTACATTTTAGCTTGCCAAGAAAAAGCTGAAAATGTTGCCTCACGTAAAGCATCACAAAACACGATTGAAGCATTTGGTGCAATTTTACCTGAATTATTAGGGGGCTCTGCCGACTTAGCGGGCTCTAACTTAACGCTTTGGTCTGGTTCAAAAGGCATTCAAGACGATGCTGCTGGCAACTACATTTTTTACGGCGTACGTGAATTTGGCATGAGCGGTATCATGAATGGTATTTCGCTACATGGCGGCTTTATTAACTACGGTGCAACATTCATGATGTTTATGGAGTATGCTCGTAACGCAGTACGTATGTCAGCATTAATGGGTATTCAAAACATTTTTGTTTATACGCATGATTCTATCGGCCAGGGTGAAGATGGTCCAACACATCAACCTATAGAACAGTTAACTAACTTGCGTACTACACCTAATATGGTGACATGGCGTCCAGCAGATGCAACTGAATCTGCTGTAGCTTGGAAAAATGCTGTTGAACGTCAAAACGCCCCTACATCGTTAATCTTTTCTCGCCAAGGTTTACCGGCGCTCAGCCGCAATGCAGCTCAAGTAGCTGACATAGCTAAAGGTGGTTACATCTTAAAAGACAGTGTTGGTACACCAGAAGTGATTTTAATCGCAACAGGTTCAGAAGTATCATTAGCATTAAAATCAGCAGAAGCATTAGGTGATAATGTTCGTGTTGTTTCTATGCCATCAACCAATATTTTTGATGCTCAAGACGCGGCTTACAAAGAATCTGTATTGCCTACTACCGTTACTAAACGTGTTGCAATTGAAGCTGCTCATACCGACTTTTGGTATAAATATGTTGGCCTAAACGGCAAAGTTGTTGGTATGACAACCTTTGGCGAATCAGCACCAGGTAATGTTTTATTTGAGCACTTTGGTTTTACTGTAGAAAACGTTGTGAAAACAGTTAATAGCCTATAAGTCTTAATGCAATAATCATAATGTTATAGCCAGTTGAGTTCACTTAACTGGCTATTAAATGATTAATAAAGTCACAATTCATGTCGAGTACATTTCGCTTAACTCACATTAAATCCTTACTGTACTCAACATAGAACGCTATAAATCAGAAATATATGTCAATTAATATTGCAATAAATGGCTTCGGAAGGATCGGCAGAAATGTTGTTCGTGCGCTATATGAGAATGCCAGAAACCATGATTTTAAGTTAGTCGCTATAAATGAACTTGCTGACCCCGAAGGTATCGCACACTTATTAAAATATGACTCTACTCATGGTCGATTTTCATTTGCGGTGCAACAAGACGGGGATACATTATTTATTGCTGGTGATGAAGTCGCACTTAGTCATGAAGCCAACATCAGCAACTTGCCATGGCAACAACATAATGTTGACATCGTTATTGATTGTACTGGCATTTTTGGCACTCAAGCTGACGGTCAAGCGCATATCGAACAAGGTGCAAAAAAGGTGCTTTTTTCGCACCCTGGAGCACAAGACTTAGACGCAACCATTATTTATGGTATCAACCATCAGCAACTTACTACCACAGATAAAGTGGTGTCAAACGGCTCTTGTACAACCAATTGTGTTGTACCGGTAATTCAAGTTTTAGATAAAGCCTTTGGCGTTGAAAGTGGTGCAATAACAACGATTCATTCATCAATGCACGATCAACAAGTTATCGACGCATATCATCCTGACTTACGCCGAACGCGAGCAGCAAGCCAATCAATAATTCCTGTTGATACTAAGCTTGCGGCAGGTATTGAACGCATTTTACCTAAGTTTGCCGGTCGCTTCGAAGCCATCGCTGTTCGCGTACCAACTATCAATGTCACCGCGATGGACTTAAGCTTAAATTTATCAAGCGACGTAAGCATTAACGACATCAATCAAGCTATCGTCGAAGCACAAAATAATGGTTTAGCAGGTATTTTAGGTTATACCACTGAGCCGTTGGTTTCTATTGATTTTAACCATGATCCGCATTCGTGCATCGTTGATGGTAATCAAACCCGTGTCAGCCATAAGCGCTTAGTTAAATTACTAATATGGTGCGATAACGAATGGGGGTTTGCAAACCGCTTACTCGACACAGCCTTATCTATGGCTATGACAACGGTAAAATAATTCGACACGAGATCATCAAACCATTACATTATTAAAATTTACTTAACAGTTAAACTTCTACCAACAGGGAATAAACATGTCAGTAATCAAAATGACCGACTTAGCATTAAGCAACCAACGAGTGCTAATTCGTGAAGACTTAAATGTGCCAGTTAAAGATGGCAAAATCACGTCTGATGCACGTTTAAGAGCGGCTTTACCAACACTAAAACTCGCTTTAGAAGCGGGTGCAAAAGTCATGGTGATGTCACATTTAGGTCGTCCAATTGAAGGCGAATACAATCCTGAGTTTTCTTTACAACCGGTAGCTGATTACCTTGCAGCCGCGCTGAATGTGCCTGTTCGTTTAGCAAAAAGCTATTTAGATGGCGTAGAAGTCAACGTTGGCGAGTTAGTATTATTTGAAAACATTCGCTTTAATGAAGGCGAAAAAAATAATAACAACGAGTTATCTAAAAAACTCGCGGCCCTTTGTGACGTATTCGTCATGGATGCCTTTGGCACAGCTCACCGTGCACAAGCCAGTACCCATGGTGTTGCAAAATATGCCCCAACAGCGTGTGCCGGCCCATTGTTAGCTGGTGAGTTAGCCGCATTATCAAAAGCACTTGATAACCCTGCTCGCCCATTAGTTGCTATTGTTGGTGGCTCTAAAGTTTCAACTAAGTTAACGGTATTAGACTCGCTAGCCAGTATTGTTGATCAACTCGTTGTAGGCGGCGGAATTGCCAACACATTTATTGCTTCACAAGGCCACAACGTGGGTAAATCTTTATTCGAAGCTGACTTAATTGATGAAGCAAAACGTCTAACTAAACAAGCTAATGACAATAACGGCTCAATTCCAGTGCCAACAGACGTCCTGGTTGGCCAAGAGTTTTCTGAGACCGCTCAGGCAACATTGAAAAATGTCAAGGAGGTTGCCGATGGCGATATGATTTTTGATATTGGTCCAGACAGCGCAAAAGCCTTAGCAGAAATTATCGCTAATGCTGGTACTGTGGTATGGAATGGCCCCGTTGGTGTATTTGAGTTCGACCAATTTGGCCAAGGCACTGAAACCATCGCACGCGCTATTGCTGATAGCAAAGCATTTTCTATTGCCGGCGGCGGTGACACATTAGCGGCGGTTGATAAATATGGCATTGCTGCGCAAGTGTCCTATATTTCTACTGGTGGTGGTGCTTTTCTTGAGTTTTTAGAAGGCAAAAAATTGCCTGCAGTAGAAATTTTAGAAGCCCGAGCAAAAGGCTAGTTCACTATTAAACATTAAGCTGACAGTAATAGCCCTATCATTTTGCTGTCAGCTATTAATACCATGTAGGATTTAATTAACTTGCTATTATATAACTCATTAGCAGAGAAAGTTGAAACCTCATTTAAAAATTATACTGCTCAGGACGATTAGGTATTTTTTCTAGTGCAAATTACCAAATCCATCTGATACAATTACGATATGAAAGCGTTAAGTTTCACAGTGAAACTTATGCAAACCAATTTTACCATTATTATAATCACAGGAGTTAGTTCATGGCTTTAGTTTCTATGCGCCAAATGTTAGATCATGCCGCCGAAAATGGATACGGTATCCCTGCCTTTAACGTTAACAATTTAGAACAAGTTAGAGCCATTATGCTTGCCGCTAATGAAACAAATAGTCCAGTAATCCTTCAGGGTTCAGCAGGCGCTAGAGCATATGCAGGTGCACCATTCTTGCGTCACCTAATTTTAGCGGCAATCGAAGAGTTCCCTCATATTCCTGTCGTTATGCATCAAGATCACGGTACATCACCGAGTGTTTGTCAACGCTCAATCCAATTAGGCTTTTCATCTGTAATGATGGATGGTTCACTTATGGATGATGGCAAAACACCTTCAAGCTATGAATACAATGTTGATGTTACTCGACGTACCGTTGAAATGGCTCATGCATGTGGCGTATCAGTTGAAGGTGAGTTAGGCTGTTTAGGCTCGCTAGAAACTGGTGAAGCTGGTGAAGAAGATGGTATTGGCGCTGTTGGTAAGCTTACTATGGATCAAATGCTTACAGACCCAGAAGAAGCAGCTGATTTTGTACAAAAAACTCAAGTTGATGCCCTAGCTATTGCTTGTGGTACTTCACACGGCGCTTATAAATTTACTCGCCCACCTACTGGCGATATTTTAGCTATTGACCGCATTAAAGCTATTCATAACCGTATTCCTAACACGCATTTAGTTATGCATGGCTCTTCTTCTGTACCACAAGACTGGTTAGCCGTTATTAATGAATTTGGCGGTAAAATTCCAGAAACTTACGGTGTGCCTGTGGAGCAAATTCAAGAAGGCATCAAAAATGGCGTACGCAAAATTAACATTGATACTGACTTACGCTTAGCCTCTACGGGTGCTGTTCGTCGTTTCTTAGCTGAAAACCCAAGTGAATTTGATCCACGTAAATTTTTGAAGGCATCAACTCAAGCGATGTCTGATATTTGTAAAGCCCGTTACGAAGCGTTCGGAACCGTTGGCCAAGCATCAAAAATCAAGCCTATTTCTTTAGACGATATGTTTATGCAATATGCCAGTGGTAAATTAGACGCCATAATTAAATAAATGGTTTAATTAGCTAACAACAAATTTATTTTAAAGGCGACCTAAGGTCGCCTTTTTTAATTTTCGATATTTCTCTCAAGATGCCAGTTGTATGCTAAGCGAATAGTTTCCATTCTGCGATTAACAATTTAATGTCATTTATTTTCATGTTGATTATAATTCGGGCTTTGTAACAGCTTTTAAGGTAAATAATGGATATAGCTCAAAACTGGCTTGTAGATAATCAGCAAATGTTAATAGATTTCGCAATTAAATTAATCGTTGCTATAGCGATAGTTTTCATCGGTAAATTTATAGCTAACATGGTACGTCAAGGCGTAGTAAAAGTAATGCGTCATAAGGGCATGGATGATGCGATCATTTCATTCATCAGTAGCCTATTATATGGCATGTTATTTTTTATCGTTATTGTTGCTGCAATATCGCATTTAGGTTTTAACACCACTTCGTTAGTGGCAATCGTTGGTGCTGCTGGCTTAGCTATAGGCTTAGCGCTACAAGGTTCATTATCGAACTTTGCATCAGGGGTATTGCTGATTGTTTTCAAGCCATTCAAGTCCGGTGACTTTATTGAAGTATCAGGTGTCGCTGGAATTGTTGAGAAAATTTTAATTTTTTCAACTGAATTAAGAACCGGTGATAATAAGACCGTCATTATTCCAAATGGCTCTATTACCAGTGGCACTATCACCAATTACTCAACAAAACCAACAAGAAGAATAGATTTGATTATCGGCGTGAGTTATGATGCCGACCTCGCGAAAACCAAAGCACTTTTGCTTAAGTTAGTCAGTGCCGATCAGCGTGTATTAAAAGATCAAGCAATCACTGTTGGTGTTTCTGAACTAGCTGATAGCAGTGTTAATTTCGTGGTAAGACCTTGGGTTAAATCTTCAGATTACTGGCCAACTTACTTCGATTTACTGGAAAAAATTAAAACTGAATTGGACAACGAAGGTATCGAAATCCCATTCCCACAATTATCTGTTCATATGAATAAAGAGGAAAAAAATGAGTCTTAAGTTAATATCCACCGCGTTATGTTGTGTTTCACTAACAACGGTAGCAGAAGAAGCAACCACACCAAAAGAAAAATCACCTTATACTGCTTCTGCAGAATTAGGTATGCTTTTCAAAACCGGTGATACCAACAGCGCAGATGTTAAAGCAGGCTTTGATTTTGCTCACGAAAAGGCGGCTTGGAAATCAACCGTGCGGCTAGATCTGTTGATCAAGAAAAGTGAAGAAGAAGATGAAGACGGTGAAGAGCATTTTAATACCAGTGATCAAAAATTTACACTCGTAGGTCAAACTAACTATACACTTGATAAAGCCAGTCCAAACTACATTTATGCTAATGTTTCATATGAAGATAACCGCTTTAGCAGCTTTGAAAACCAGAGCTCAATATCAACAGGTTGGGGTCGTCGTTGGTTCGAAACTGAAAAAGCAACCTTAGATGCTGATATTGGTCCAGGCTTTAAGCGCGATGTGATTCGTCAAACAGATACCCAAGATGAAGAAACTAAATCAGCTTTTATCGTGCAGGCACAAGCATTGTACACACGTCAAATTAATGAACATGTGTTGTTTAAACAGTTATTAGTTGCAAAATACTCGCCAAAAAGTGATGAAAATAGCACCTACAAAGCTCAAACCTCAATTTCAACTAAGTTGATTGAAACACTACAACTTAAGTTTAGTATTACCTTAGACTACAATACAGAAGTTGATGAAGATAAAGAGAACTTAAATACCGAAACCGCAATGACTTTGGTTTACAGCTTTTAAATACGATGTGATTTCTCTAATATCAGTAGTAGCATTGCTGAGTGGGCATAATGCATATCTTTACTAAAACGAATGAATTGAAAGGAAGAATAATGAAAACAAAATCAAATTTTTGGCTTCAAAATATATCTGTTATTTTTATTTATTTAGCTGCTACATTTTTTGTATCAGCTCAAGAGACAATAACTAGAAGTAATATTGAAGCAGTTCCATTAGCTATTCATGGCCATGATATTATTAGTTATTATAATAATGATATTGTTCAGAAAGGCAACAATAACTTTCAAGCAATCTATAAAGGAAAAAGGTATATATTTACAAAGAAAGAAAACCAACTTTTATTTGCAAAAAATCCTGAAAAATATTTACCTAAATTTGACGGTCTTTGTGCACATTCAGCATCACACCAAAAAATGATAGCTGGTAACCCATCTGTATATGTAGTTGATCAAGGAAACTTATATTTCTTTCTTGATAACAATGCAAAAAACGCTTGGAACGAACGAGACGACGACAAAGTAGCAAAAGCTAGTAAACATTGGCAATACACTGCTACAAAGTTAAATAACGATTTAAAAGCAAAAAAACTTTGGAAAGAAAAAAATACCGTTGAACTATTTACCTTTTAAATAATTCATATGACAAAATCACTGGCACTATTGATGTCAATAGTGCCAGTGATTATCATTATAAAATCATAGTACTAACGATTAAGACTAAGTCGACAATAAGAATAGCTTGAGTTCTTATCTAGAAATACTTTATATCACAGCATAATCCTCGCTAAAATTTAACTAATCTCAGTTCGGGTTAATGGACTTTATAACCTGTTAATTCATAGTGTTATTGGCTAAATTATACACGATATCTTTTAAGTAAAAGATTAAAAAAAGCGCAATAATGGAATTTAGGCGCTTAGCAAGGAATTTTTACAAACCAATAGCGAGCTATTGGGCGTTTAAATAGCATTGTTGGGTAAAGTAGCTTAACCCGAACTGGGGTTAACTAAGACCAAGTTTATTAAGTTTAGTATTAGATTACATTGCATCGCACTTCTACGCGTAATATCATGAAAATAATCTGTTATTGTATAGTTTAGAAAAGTGAATATATCACGAACACTCGCGCTAAATTAAATACCCAACCAAGCATAGTTGATATGCAATTAAAGCATTAACAGTACAAAGTGACTTATCCTAGAACTATAAAAAAGCCCTACTTTAGAAGTAGAGCCTTTTACTTTGGTTGGGATTTACTGATAAATTATAAATTTATCATAAATTTTTAGCCAAACTGGTTAGACGTGTTTTTCGCACCACCCGCTTTAAGTGCATTTTCACCGGCAAAGTACTCTTTATGATCATCACCCATATCAGAGCCTGACATGTTTTGATGCTTAACACAGGCAATACCTTGACGAATCTCTTCACGTTGAACATTTTTAACGTAACCAAGCATGCCTTGTTCACCGAAGTATTCTTTCGCTAAATTATCTACCGACAATGCCGTAGTATGGTAAGTAGGCAGTGTAATCAAGTGATGGAATACGTTTGCTTCACGTGCAGTATCAGCTTGGAAAGTACGCGTACGTTCATCCGCTACAGCAGATAGTTCTGTTTCGTCATACTCTGCACTCATTAAGTTATCGCGATCATAGGCCGAAACATCTTTCCCCTCTTCAACCATGGCATCAAACACTTGTTGACGGAAGTTTAACGTCCAGTTAAAAGATGGTGAGTTGTTATAAACAAGTTTAGCGTCTGGATGAACTTTACGAACGTCGTTCATCATGCCAGCGATTTCGTGTACGGTAGGAACTGCAGTTTCAATCCAAAGTAGATCTGCACCCGCATTAAGTGCACCGATACAATCAAATACACAACGCTCATGACCAGTGCCTTGGCGGAATTGATATAAACCAGAAGGTAAACGCTTAGGACGAACCAGTTTACCATCACGGTTGAAACATACATCACCTTCAGCCATGTCTGTTACGTCAATTTCTTCAACGTCTAAATAAGAGTTATAGATATCGCCAGAATCACCAGGCTCTTTAACAACCGCGATTTCTTTCGTTAGACCTGCACCTTCAGAGTCAGTACGTGCCACAATTAAACCGTTATCAATACCTAATTCGAGGAAAGCATGGCGTAAAGCACGAATTTTCGCATGGAAGTCTGCGTGAGGTACGGTTACTTTACCATCTTGGTGACCACATTGTTTTTCATCCGCTACTTGGTTTTCGATTTGCAGAGCACAAGCACCGGCTTCAATCATTTGCTTAGCCATGATGTAAGTTGCTTCTGCATTACCAAAACCGGCATCGATATCAGCAACAATAGGTACAACATGTGTTACATGGTTATCAATTTGCTCTTGAATTGCTGCTTTTTCACGCTCTGTAGTTGCTGCATCTAATTCACGGAAAAGGCCACCTAATTCACGAGCATCCGCTTGGCGAAGGAAAGTATAAAGCTCTGCAACTAAAGAGGCTACACTAGTTTTTTCATGCATAGATTGATCAGGAAGTGGACCAAATTCACTGCGCAGTGCTGCTACCATCCAACCAGAAAGGTATAAATAGCGACGATCAGTTTGACCATTAAAATGTTTCTTAATAGAGATCATTTTTTGTTGACCAACAAAACCATGCCAACAACCTAAAGATTGAGTATATTTGGTTTTATCTGCGTCAAAAGCCGCCATATCTTTACGCATAATGTCTGCGGTATATTGAGCAATTTCTAATCCAGTTTTGAATTTGTTTTGCACTCGCATACGGGCTACTGATTCAGGATTAATCACATCCCATGAACTGCCAGCTTTCTCTTTAATTGCTTTAACCGCTTCTATTGCACTTTGATAATTAGACATATTACTTTCTCCAAAAGTCTTAACTGACAGTATTTATAATTTTGGTGATGTAACTGCTTATGAAAGCTGTCACACCGAGCAACACAAATACTAAACCAGCAACCACAAATAAACAAAATATATAATTAATATCCCTACCATTCACAAGAAAAATAGTAGTGTATTAACTCTAAACGCTATTAGAAAATTATTAAGTTATTTCAATAGTTAATAATATTTAGTTTTAATAAACTCACCATAATATTAGTTCAATTTATTTATTTTTTTGCCAAATTTACTTGATTATCACTATAAGCCATGACATATATCTAGGTTATATTTTTGTTCAAGATTATTAATTTTATGAATATCTCAAAAATCGATTTAAACCTACTGATTTATCTTGATGTTTTGCTTAGAGAGAAAAACGTTACGCGTGCTGCAGGTCAGCTAAATATTACCCAACCAGCTATGAGCAATGGCTTAAAACGTTTACGAACATTATTTAATGACCCAATACTTGTGCGTACTTCTGACGGTATGGTGCCAACCGAACGTGCTCGAGCTCTGGCACCAGCTATTCGTAAAATTTTGTTAGAGCTAGAGGAAGCATTACAAGGCGAAGAAGAATTTAATGAGAAAAACAGTCATCGTGTTTTTCGCCTAATGGCCAGTGACTATGCCGCATCTACCTTGCTACCAAAGCTATTAAAACGCATCAATCAAATAGCGCCTAACGTCACCATAGATATCATGACACCTAGTGATGTTACTTTTCATGATGTTGAGGCAGGCAAAATTGACATGGCTATCAATCGCTTTGACGAGTTACCACAATCATTTCATCAAAAGACTATTTGGCGAGATTCATTCTCTTGCTTATTAAGTGCCGACAATCCCGTAGTGTCAAAATTTAATCTCAATACTTACTTGAGTGCAAAGCATGTTTGGGTATCTAAAACGGGTTTTGGTGTGGGTGTAGGTATGGACCCTAAAGATGTGCAAAAGTTAGGTTGGGTTGATGAAGCATTAGCGCGCTTAGGTAAAAAGCGTGATATTAAGGTTTTTACCCGTAATTATCATGTTGCCATGCAGCTAGCGTTCGAAGATGAATTAGTTGCAACATTACCAACACGGGCAGCATTAATTCATAAAAATGACAGCAACTACACCATACTTAAACCCCCTTTCGATATTCCTGATATAGAACTAAAAATGATCTGGAGCCCGTTATTACATCATGATGCCAGCCATATTTGGTTTCGACAGCTAGTTATTGAAGCTGCTAACGAAGGTCCGTAAGGAAGATTAAGCTATTGTGAGCGCATTCAATAAAAAAGTAATTAATGTACTGTATAGTGTTTTTGCAATTTTTAGTTGCCTTGCTTTAGGCAAGCTTTGCTCGTATGCAGCGCCGGTATTGCCCGGTAGTTTATACGGGCTAATTATCTTTACTCTATCATTACATTTTCGCGTATTCGATGCTGATCGTATTAAAAGTACTGTTGTTTGGTGCTTAAAACATATGGGCGTATGCTTTGTTCCTGCTGGTGTTGGTATTATCAATCACTTTGATTTAATCAAACAGTTCGGTATCGCAATCGTCCTCATTACCTTTGCAACAACCTTTATATTACTTACGCTAGTTGGGCTTCATTATCAGCGTTGCCTCGCTGAAGAGGAGTAAATACCATCATGCTTACGGAATTACTCAGCGCTCACCTGCTCTCATCGATTATTGCCGTTGTTGCTACCATTGTATTATTTCAGTTTATTGCCGTATTCCAACGAAAGCTTAATGCTATTTGGCTTCAGCCCATGCTATTTAGTATTTTAGCTATTATTGCTATTTTGCTTTGGCAAGATATAAGTTTCGATAACTATTTCTCAAATGCATGGTTACTCAATGCCTTACTCGAACCAGCCGTTGTTGCTTTAGGCTTTCCACTTTATCAGCACTTAGAAACCATCACGCAACAGTGGAAAAGCATTATTTTAGTTTTATCAATTGGCGCACTTATTGCCATTGTCAGTAGCTTTATAATTACAATGTTAATTATTGGGGATTACACAATTGCCGTGGCACTATCACTTAAATCTATTACTACACCAATTGCTATTGCTATTGCTGGTCAGCTAGATGGTAATACCGCTATTACTGCCTTTGCAATTATCCTTGCCGGCTTTTTTGGTGCCTTAATAGGACCACGTTGGCTGACTTATATCAATGTTAGATCAGCAAAAGCTCAAGGCTTAGCTATTGGTGCGGCAAGCCATGCTATAGGCACAGCTACGGTGAGTAATATCAGCTACGAACATGCAGCTTATAGCTCTTTAGCCTTAATTGTTTCAGCAGTTATCACCGCGATAACCAGCCCGTTTATTATTAATTTTTTAGCTTCATTGTTACAGTAAGTAAAGCGCTTAGAAGCAATCAAAAATAACTTTTTCGGTATCCCTTGATTTAAAAAGTATCACACAATAAAAATTCACATGATGAATACCAAGAATAGAAACAAACAATAGCATGAATAAAAGTAGTTAACTTTAAGAACGAAAAAAATTTAAAACTTAATTAACAATAAGTTAAATATAAAACTAAATTTATTGCATGAATGATGGGATAAAAATAATATTGCTCACCTCATCACAGCTATTGCATCTGGCAGCCAATATTTTTACATTGCAGTTATCAGTTTTTCGATAAGATGTTAAACCCAGCAAACAGTCTTCCAAACTTTAAAAATAGGTGTCATATGACAACAAGAATTTCAATCGCAAATTTACAAGTTGCGGAAACATTATATAACTTTGTTAACAAGCAAGTTCTTCCTGGCACCACCTTAGCAGTGGAAAAATTTTGGACAGACTTTGCCAAATTAATTAATGATTTAGCTCCGAAGAATAAAGCTTTATTACTTAAGCGTACGGTATTACAGGAAAAAATAACTGCTTATCATCAGGCGCATCAGGCGAAAAATTTCGAATTTAGCGATTATAAGCATTTTTTAACTGACATTGGTTACCTTGCGGCACCGGTTGATGATTTTAGTATATCAACAGATAACGTAGATGCTGAGTTGGCTACAATGGCTGGACCACAGCTTGTGGTGCCTGTAATGAATGCTCGCTTTGCTTTAAATGCGGTCAACGCTCGTTGGGGCAGCTTATATGATGCTTTATATGGCTCAGATGTTATTTCTGAGTCAGACGGTGCAGAAAAAACAAAAGCTTATAACCCTGCTCGTGGTGCTAAAGTTGTTGCATTTTCTCGTGACTTTTTAGATCAAGCTATCCCGTTAATTGATGGCTCACACCAAAATGCTCAAACCTATCACATTCAAGACAATGCGCTTGTCATTAAACTAGATAATGGCAAGAGCACTGCCTTAGCAGAATCCGCTTCATTTATCGGTTTTAATGGCGAAGCAGCTAAACCAAGTGAGCTTGTTTTTAAACACAACGATTTACATTTTATCGTGCAATTTGATGCAAGTAACCCAATTGCCCAGAGTGATATGGCCGGCATAAGTGATATCTCAATGGAGTCAGCACTTACCACCATAATGGATTGCGAAGACTCTGTTGCCGCTGTTGATGCAGAAGATAAGGTCATTGCTTATCAAAATTGGTTAGGGTTAAACCAAGGCACTTTATCTGAAAGCTTTGTTAAATCAGGTAAACAACAAACACGCACCATGCACCAAGATAAGCACTATCAAAAACTTGATGGTACGGTAGGAAAACTAAAAGGCCGTAGCTTAATGTTCGTGCGCAATGTTGGCCACCTAATGACCAACAACGCTATCCTTGACCAGCACAACAATGAAGTACCAGAAGGAGTTATGGATGCTGTTATTACTTCATTAATTTCAACATATGATGTCAATCAGCAAAATACTCTGCGTAACAGTGATAAAGGTTCGGTATATATTGTAAAACCTAAAATGCATGGTCCAGAAGAAGTCGCTTTCGCCAATGAATTATTTGATCGTGTCGAGGATCTCTTATCATTACCACGCAATACCCTAAAAATGGGAATAATGGATGAAGAGCGCCGCACTAGTGTTAACTTAAAAGCCTGTATTTATGCAGCTAAAGAGCGTGTTGTTTTTATTAACACCGGCTTTCTTGATAGAACAGGTGATGAAATTCATACTTCTATGTTTGCTGGCGTCATGGCAAGAAAAGCAGATATTAAGTTAACCAAGTGGATCTCTGCATATGAAGACAATAACGTTGATATTGGTCTTGCTTGTGGTTTCAGCGGCAAAGCACAAATAGGCAAAGGCATGTGGCCAATACCTGATCAAATGGCTAATATGTTAGCAACAAAGATTAACCATGTTGAAGCAGGAGCCAATACGGCGTGGGTACCATCACCAACCGCAGCAACATTGCACGCGTTACACTATCATAAAGTTAATGTTTTACAGTTACAGCAGCAACTTAAAAACCGTATACCTGCCAATGTTGATGATATTTTAACGATACCACTGGCAGAAAATACCCAATGGTCTGAGCAAGAAATTTCCGACGAACTAGATAACAATTCACAAGGTATTTTGGGTTATGTAGTACGTTGGATAGATCAAGGTGTAGGTTGCTCAAAAGTGCCTGATATTAACGACGTCGGATTAATGGAAGATCGTGCAACCTTGCGCATATCAAGCCAGCATATGGCTAACTGGTTACAACATAATATTTGTACTGCAGAGCAAGTGATAACGAGCATGAAAAAAATGGCAACCATTGTTGATCAACAAAACAAAGATGATGATCAATATCATGCGATGTCTGATAACTTTGACACCAATATCGCTTTTCAAACTGCATTAGCCTTAGTATTTCAAGGCCATCAACAACCTAACGGCTACACTGAGCCTTTACTGCATAAGAATAGACTTTTATTTAAAGCACAAACTAAGTAGCTAAGTAACTGCCTATACTCATAATTGTTATGAGTATAGGCCTATTTTCCAGTCATATTTCGCCCTATTTCAACGAGTAAAACTGTTAATAATTCTTGCCCTTTGCGCTGCTAGGTTTGCCGCCAATATATAATGTAAAACCACCTTCTACTCTTTAAATACTCTTGAACTACGACAAGTGCGGATCATAATATCGTTATTTATCTGATAAAATACACCGCTGGTCTTATTGCAGTCGCGTAAAGTCAAATTCCAACCTATATTGCTTTGTAACACAATGATACAATAGCTATATCATGGAACGATATAACATGGATATTTGATGAGGAATACAAAATGATCAGACCCACTAAGCTGAATTTAGTTGGCTCTATTTTTGTTATCTTGGGCTTACTGAGCTCAATTGCCCACGCCAACACAGAAGTTAAAACAAAAGCACAATATGCTTTTGTTATACATAGCGCTGTAAACCACATAAGTGTTATGGCAAAGAATATTAACGTCAGCTATAGCCCCACCAGCGTAAACGGTAAAATATTCAATGAAAGCAATAAACTTAATCAGCATTTATTTTCGCAACACTCAAAAAAACCTTTGTTAGGCATTCAAGTGACTGACTTTACAAACCTAGTCCCGAATAAATTTGAAAAGAAAAATTCTTTTTTTGAGTTTGCCGCTAAATTTAACGACAAATTACAACAACTATTGGCTTATTTTGATTTTTCAGCTAAAAGTACTGCACGAGATAATGAAGCAATTAATACTGAACAAGCAAAAAGAAAAATTCACTTAAGTAATCAAAACAGCATTTTGCAGTTGCAACTACCATTGAAGCAAGACTGTAACACTCGTAAAAACTAAGTGCTGAACGGGTAATGTTTCTCATAAAAAAGCCGCTTACTGCGGCTTTTTCACTTATATGCCCAAACTACTTGAAAATGCAGGATTGTGCAAGTCGAAAAAGGGTTAGCACCAAGGCATTGATTGAAAGGAATGGTTGTTCCATTGTTAAAATCAATAACGCCGGAGATGACCCTTTATCGACTTGCCCTAAGGGCGCTAAGCTAGAAAACCAGTGCAGCGTTGCATACATGAATGGATGTACTTAGCTTTTGTCTGGAGCAAAAAAGCTGTGCAGCACTTGATAAGGTTCCCACAGGGATGTGGGACATTAGGATAATGCAGGAGCTATTATCGAGAATAACCATTATCTGCGTGCTGTGCCTTGCGCTGATTTCCTAGCTTAACGCTGAAACTGCATTTTCAAGTGGCTTGGGTATAAATCATGGCTGAGTTAAGTATCAGCATTAAAATTGATAAACTTGCGCTTTACTCATCAGCTTTGACGCGGTAATTTTGTCAGCTGAGCAGCTAGCGATATCTTCTTTGCTAAAAACTAAAATATTGTCTTTATATCGCCCCACTGACTTGGCACCAGCCGACTGCAGAATAAGACTCACATGTTCATTTTTAGGTAACGCTTTTAGGCCATTACCATATAAACATAGGGTTTCGGTCAATGTTACCGCTAATTGCTGATAGTATTGTGAACGCTCTTTATTTCTCTGTGCTTGCTCAGCCTGCTGCTTAGCAACAACTTGATGAGTTAATTTTGTCATTTTACGCTGATTAGCTTTTAATGTTTCTTCTTGCTCTGTCAGCTGGCTTAGTTCCTGTTTAAGCTCAGCTTTACGTTCATCGCTCGCTCTTGTAAGTTGATAGTTTAGATCTCGCTTTTCACGCTCAATGTCTCTTAATTCATAGGCAAGTTCTCGCTGTTCTTCTCTTAGCTCACGAGTTTTATCACGATTACTTTCAAAAACTTCCATCACTCTTTCATAGCCCACTGCAGCAGACTCTAATGCTTGTGTAACCGTTTTATTAACATCGATATCATATTTTTCATGAAAGTCTTGGTTCACTTCTGGTGCAATTGGCGCTACTGGCATTTCAGGTAGCTCAGGCATAGAAAAATTAAAGTTATAATGCCCCCATTGACGATCACCAGCTGCCGAGCTAATAGTAAATACCACCCCTTGACCACGTAAATACGTACTTTGAATGCTATTAATTTTAGACGACTGGCGTGCTGACTTATCTGTTACTGACGATTTAATAATGTCACTCATGATTGAGAGTTGTTTATGCATATCCGCATACTTTTCTGTACTTTGCTCAACGGCAAAGGCAGCCCCTGACATCAGTAAACAAGGTATTACTAGCGTTGATGAAAATAACTTAAATTTGTTCATACTTTACTCCTCAGCAGTCCAATCAGCAGGTGTACGTTTTATATCACCCTGTTTTAATCCATAACCTTTCACATTATTTTGTTGATAGGCTTTATGGTATTTAATCGCTTGTTCGAGCTCTTGATATTTAATTTTTTGCTCAAGTAGTTCGTCTTTTCGTTCGGCATTAATATATTGTATAAAGTCGCTAATATCTTCTTTCCGCTCTTGGCGAGAAACCCCCATAATATAACTAGCAAGTTGTAAGTTATTATCTTGCTGCTTTACCTTAATATCAGCGGCATAGTTGGCTAACAACACTTGCTGCTCTTGCGCAAAACGCTGAAACTTCACATCAACCAGCGCCGCTATTTTTTCATCTTGCAAGTGACTATTAGCCCCTGCAAAACTTAATACTACCGCTTCGTTTTGTATCACTAATTCAACTTTAAATAGCACTAATGCAACTGCAAGGATAGAAAATGCCATTGACAATACAGGCAAACCACGCCATTGCCAGAAAGTGACTTTGTCATTGGTAAAAGCGCTCGCACGATCCCATGCGGGTACCGATTGCTCACCTGACATACTCACTTGATGCTCAATGGCATCAACAGTATTTTTACGCTGTTGCCATAGGGTTTCATGTGTTAAATCGCCATCATCGAATTGGCAATCATCTGACTTGCCATCAAGCCAGTTAGCAAACTCTTGCTCTTGCCTTAGCTCATCTTTATTTGACATGGTCTAACTCCAAATGATCTTTTAATTTATCTAAAGCGCTATACAAACGAGATTTAACTGTATTTACTGAAATCCCCAATTGCTGCGCTATGTCATCAAAAGTACAATGCTGAAAAAACTTTAACTCCACGACTAACTTTTGATTAATAGGTAATATCTGCAACGCTTGAACTAATATATTTGCTTGTTGGCCAGAAAACAGCTGAGCCTCTGGGCAGCCATCATTCGTGTACTCTTCTTGCTCGGGTACATCATCTAATGACTGGGTCGGTTTTTTTCGACGATAAAACTCAATACTACGATAATGTGCAATTTTAAATAGCCAACCTTTAAAAGGGCTATCGCCTCGAAATGAGGCCAAATTACGAAAAACGGCCATAAATACATCTTGCATTAAATCTAAAGCATCATCAGGGTTACTTACCATACGCAAGGTATAGTTATACAAGTTTTTTTCATATCGTTTCACTAAGGTAACCCAAGCTGATTTTTTCCCTTTCAGCGCTTGCTTTACTAGCGTTTCATCGCTTCGCTCAAACACTCGGCATCCTATTTTATTAAGTTAACTGACTCTTATATATTAAAAGTAGTGTTGGGTTGGTAAATAGTTTGAAAATTATAAATTATTTTCTAAAACAGCCGATACCAAGGTATCTTTAAATCATTAAACCCTGCCACATTACAATACCTAGCTTACCAACTGCTCATATTTATCCCCCAAAGTGCACACCGAAGCTGAGTTTCGGTATTAATTATCGACAATAAAGTTGAGTAACCTAGGCTAGAAACTCAATATTGCACAACCTTTTAAAAGTTAAAGTTGTTATTACACGGCTAACCGTGAAATTTTCAGTAACATAATTTACTTTCAAGCTATTCTATTATTAAAAAAAATACGCTACAGTCCTCATTAAATCTAACAGCGAATAGGAAATATAATGGTAACAGCATCTGCACGCCATATCTTGGTTGACACTGAAGAGCAATGTCTAACATTAAAGCAACAAATAGAAGCCGGTGAAGATTTCTCAACCGTAGCAAAAGAGCATTCAAACTGCCCTTCTAAAGCACAAGGTGGTGCACTTGGCTCTTTTGGTCGTGGACAAATGGTACAAGAGTTTGATGAAGTTGTTTTTTCTGCCGCATTAAACCAAGTACAAGGCCCTGTTAAAACACAATTTGGCTATCACTTATTAGAAGTAACAGCGCGCAGCGAATAACACTCTGCTTTACAACGAAGTAAAAACAAACCTTTACTATCAGTAGCAGTAGCAACAAAAAAGCGAGGGCATAAACCCCTCGCTTTTTTGTTGCTACTGACTACCCCATGCTAAATAAAGTTGCTCTGTTTATAACGAGGTAGTTACGGTTTAAACCAACGCTTAAATTTTTCTTTTCGTTGGCTTAACAAGAAAAGCGCAATAATAAAGTACACTCCTGGTTCAACAATATCGGATTTAACCGACCAAAAAAAATGCAGCGCTATTAATAACAAGGCAAGATAAACCCCGTTGTGTAGCCTTTGCCAATTCTTAGCCATTTTTCGTTTCAATGAGCTCAATGATGTAACAGCTAAAGAAAACAGAATGATCAACGCAGCCATACCAACAGTAATGTAGGGTCTATCAATAATTTCATTAAAAAATAATGCCAGATCAAATTGCACTTCAAAAGCTAAAAAACTCAGTAAATGACAAAATGCATAAGTAAAACTATATAAGCCAAGTAATCGCCTAACTTGTAAAAAGTAAGCTTGACGATATTTTTTTGCTAAAGGCATGACCACCAGCGAAAGCAACAGTAGATTAAAAGCCCCCATACCAGTAAAGTGAATAACTTCTTTTACGGGATCGGCGCCAAGCTGATCACTAAATGCCAACACATAAAGTGCCATTAAAGGTAAAAAAGACATTAAGTGAATAGCTATCTTAAGTAATAACACCCGATGTGCTAAAAAAACTGTTTTCAAAGACACTTTATTTATCGCTAAAACATTTGTTCGCACTAATAATACTTCCTTAAATCCATATTTTTATACATTTGTGCTACTTCTTCACCATAGCCATTAAACGGTAGAGTTTCAATACGGTTACGAGCAAACAAGCCACCGCTAGTGATACGCCTTTCACTCGCTTGACTCCAACGGGGGTGATCAACTTCAGGGTTAACGTTGGCATAAAAACCATACTCATGATCAGCAAGTCGATTCCATGTTGTTGGAGGTTGCTGTTCAACTAACTTAATGCTGACAATAGATTTAATGCTTTTAAAGCCATATTTCCAAGGCACTACTAACCTAATAGGTGCCCCGTTTTGTGCGGGTAATGTTTTACCGTATAAACCAACACTCATTAAAGTTAACGGATTCATAGCTTCATCAATACGTAAACCTTCAACATAGGGGTATTGCACACCACCGCCTATACGGCGACTTTTTTGACCCGGCATTTGTTCGGGATCATATAAGGTTTCAAAAGCAACATATTTTGCTCGCGAATTTGGCGCCGCTTTTTTAATTAAGTCGGCTAATGAAAAGCCAACCCAAGGTACCACCATCGACCATGCCTCAACACAGCGAAGGCGATATATACGCTCTTCGAGTGAGAAGCTTTTGAATAAATCGTCGTAGCCTAAGGTATAAGGTTTATCAACTTCACCAGAAATACTTAATTGCCAAGGATTAACCTTAAAGCTTTGTGCATTTTCAACAGGATCGCCCTTCGCTGTGCCAAATTCATAAAAATTATTATGAGAAGTCACTTTAGCTTCAGGGGTTAATATTTCTGTAGATTTTTCTGCTTGCTTAAAGTTCAAAGCTTGGCGTTGAAAGACCTCTGCACTTTTACTGCTGAAAAAATCTAATGGACTCGCATTAGCGGATTGGGCAAGTAAACTACCTGCACCTAGGAAGCCAAGTTGCTTTAAAACTTTGCGTCGAGCATGATAAATTGCTTCATCAGTGACTTGTTGTTCTGATAGTTGATAACTTTTTTTAGTTTTAATTAACATTTTTACCTCTAACCGAGCTAATTATCTTAGATAAATAGACCCAAGAAGAGGCAAAAAAATTCTTAATAAAAGCGAATGGATTAATTAACCATTATCATTAACGGGCAAACTTCTCTAAATACTTAATAATATCGCCAGACTCGTATAACCAAGTAACCGACTGATCTTCATTAATTATTTTTAAACATGGTACCGTTCTTTTACCACCTTCACGAATCAACTCTTCTAGATATTCTTCATGTTGATTAATATTACGTATTTCAATGTTTAAACCAAAACGCTTCATTGCACGACGAGTTTTTACGCAAAATGGACAAGCAGGTAATTGATATAAGCTCAAATGTGCGGTGCTGGCATCAACTTCTTTTTGTAATTGCGCTGAACGCTTAGGCGCACTTGGCGAAAATATAAAATTTAATAGCAATATTAAACGGCCAATTGGCCAACGAATTAAAAACATAATTGTACTTGTGCTCACTGTTAAGTTAATAAATTAGAATATGTGACGAACATTACCACATTAAATCATCAGGAATTTGAAACTCTGCATAAGGGTCATCATCAGAAACAACTTCATCAACAACTTTAGTATTTTGTACTAAAATAACCTTTTCATCTAAACTAGCCACTTTTTCAGCCGTCTCTGTGGTCACAATATAGGTTGTATCTTCAACACCGCACAAAGCTAATCGGCCATTAACTAAAGCTTTATGCGTTATAGCATCAACAAATAACTTTTTAATTTTATTATTAAAAGTATAGTTATATTCTGCTTCACCATTGACGTTGGTTACTTGATGATGCTGCAAAATTTGTAAAATTCTTAATTGTTGCTCTTTGGCTAAAAGGGCTTGCTTTTTCTCATTATTTAAAGCGATATCACGGGCCAACTTTTCTTTTTTCGCCAGCTCAAGATCTTGCTTTACTTGTTCTTGCAAACTACTTTCAACATTAACGCCACTACGCTTTTGCTTGCCTTTTTTACGCTTATCACTATTTGCTTGTCGTGCTTTTTGCTTGGTAGTTAAACCTGCTTTTAGCAACTGCTCTTGTAACGATGCCATTTTTTATCCTATGGGACGAGGTTCTATATTGGCGCTATTTTATCAGGTCATTTACGATATTACAGCACCCAATAAAAAAGCAGCTTACATTGCTGCTTTTTTATTATTTACAACGTATTTAATCACACGTTAACGCTTGTAGCTAAACAATACCATATTGTTTTAGAGGTAACTCTCTATAACGCTTACCGGTAGCATTAAAAATAGCATTACAAATAGCGGGAGCTATTGGCGGTACACCTGGCTCTCCAACACCACCAGGAGGGGCATCACTGTCAATAATTTCAACATGCGTAGTTGGTGCATCAGCAAATCGTGCAATTTGATAATTATCGAAGTTATTTTGTTCAATCACACCATTTTTCGCGGTAAGTTCACTATAAAAGCTATATGATAGGGCAAAAATAGCTGCGCCTTCCATTTGCGAACGAATACGTTCAGGATTTACGGCTAAGCCACAATCAACTGCCATCCAAACATCATCAACGCTAATTTTTCCGTCACTGTTTTCTGAAACCTCAACGATACAAGCAACATAACTAACGAAACTACGATGCATAGCAATACCTAAACCATGCCCTTTAGGTAATTTTCTGCCCCACTTTGCCATAGCACTAACTTTTTCAATTACCGCTTTCATACGCGCTGTATCAACAGGGAATTTTTCAAGTGTTTCGCCGTAATTTCCATACTCGGCATTTTCAAGAGCAAAGTCTATTTTTCGGTCTTTACCTAACATAGTTAGTAAATGTTCTTTGCTATCTAGCCCTTTGGCATGTGCTATTTCATCGACAAATGATCCTATAGCAAAGGCATGATTAATATTAGTAACCGAGCGCATCCAACCGATACGAGTATGCGCAGGCGCCTTACCAGCAGCACAACTAACATTAGCGATATCAAATGGCATGTCAATCAAACCTAAGTTAGCTTCTGTACCAATTAAATCCGCCCCTTTACTGAATGTTGAGCCAATTGGAGGCTCTGCAACATGATGTTGCCAGGCGATGACACTACCCGAACTATCAAGGCCTGCAGCAAGTTTTTGATAGCTTACCGCATGATAAAAACCGTTCTGAATTTCATCTTCGCGTGTCCACATAACTTTTACTGGTACGTTCAACTGCTTAGACAGTATAGCGGCTTCAACAATAAAGTCTGGCTTAGACTTACGACCAAAACCACCACCTAATAACGTCACATTAATATGAACATCTTCTACAGCAACACCAGTGCTTTGTGCAACAGATGCTTGTGCTGATTGTGGTGTTTGCGTACAAGCCCAAATATCGAACACGCCATCATGAAAATGTGCAGCTGCCGCTGGTGGTTCCATAGGTACATGGATTAATTCTGGCACATAGTATGAAGCATTAAGCACTTGCTTAGCCTCAGACAAGGCTTTACTTACATCACCTTTAGTACGTAAAATTTTTGCTGGTTCATCACAACTTTTTGCTAGAGCTTTTTTATATTCATCACTATTGTAACTTTGGTGCTTACTTTCATGCCACTGTATTGCCAAGGCTTCACGGCCTTTAATAGCAGCCCAAGTGTTTTTAGCAATAACAGCCACCCCACCTAACGGTTTAAAGACAACAGGCTCTGTTAAGTCAGGTAACTGCACCACAGCAATTACGCCAGCAATAGCTTTAGCAGCCTCAGCATCGAATGATTTAACTTTGGCACCTAATACCGGCGGTCTTGCTACAACAGCATATTGCATGTTGTCTAATTCGACATCAAAGCCATAAGTAGTGGCGCCAGTAACTATTTTTTCGCCATCAACCAGTGCAACATCAGATTTACCGATGAAATTAAAGTCTGCTTTAGCTTTTAGTTTCAATGATGAAGTTTCAGGTAATGCTAACATGCTGGCCGCTGTTACTAAGCTTCCAAAAGATAACGCTCGGCCAGTTTTTTCATGAACAATAGTATTATTTACTGCGGAAGTTTCATTTACATCTACTTGCCATTGATTGGCAGCAGCTTGCTGCAACATCATGCGCGCAGAAGCGCCAGCTTCACGCAGTGGTTGATAAAATCGTCTTACTGAACGAGAGCCATCGGTGTTTTGACTGCCATATTTTTTATCACCTAAGCCTTGTACAACGGCTATTTTTTGCCAATCTGCACCCAACTCATCGGCTACGATCATCGGAATACTGGTTCTTATCCCTTGACCCATTTCAGAACGGTGCACAACAATGCTAACGATATTATCAGCGCCGATTTGCACATAAACATTCGGAGCAAATTTTTCTGTGCCCGCAACACCTGCTAACGCTTTTGGAATCGTCAGCATTGATGGCAACTGTACACCTAGCACTAAAGCTGTAGAGCTAATGCCGAGTTTCTTTAGAAAACCTCGACGACTAACATTTTCAATCTGTTTCATGGTTAGCTTCCTTTTACTTCAGTGGCTAAATCTGCAGCATGATGGATCGCTTGCTTAATACGTTGATAAGTACCGCAGCGACAAATATTGCCACTCATGGCAAGCTCGATATCTTGATCATTAGGCTTAGCATTGCGCTCAAGTAACGCCACAGCCGACATAATTTGTCCTGATTGACAATAACCACATTGGGGAACATTTAATGCTTGCCATGCTTGTTGTACTACATGTTCGCCCTGCTTAGAAAGCCCTTCAATAGTCGTGATTTTTTGCTTAGCAATCGCCGAAACTGGCGTTATGCAAGCACGAATAGGTTGACCATCAACGTGGACAGTACAGGCACCACATAAGCCTTTACCGCAACCGTATTTAGTACCGGTGTATTTTAAAATATCTCTTAATGCCCATAATAATGGCATATCGCCATCATCGTTGAATTGATGCGCTTTACCATTAATGGTTAAGGTGATCATGCAATCGCTTCCTTCTTAGTTTATTAAGCGTTGTTTATTACGTGCTATTTTATTAAATGTCATTTTGCTGACGCAATGATTAAACGTCAATTTGCATCTTCATATGAGCTAATTGCTCTGGTGTGTCTATATCAACAAAGGCATGTGCTAACGGCACCTTTAATAATAACTTTTGGTATTTTTTTAATAACGGTCTTGCACCTTGTTGCCCAGACAATTGCGTTAATTCGCAGAAGTAGCTTTGCGGAAATACGACAGGCGGACCAAGTTTTTCATTGACTATGGCTTCTTCAGAACCCGGTAATTGCGCAACAACAATAGCATGATGCTGCGCTTGCCAATAGCCTTTGTGTCGTATCAAGTCGGCAGCCGTTAATTGCCATTGATCGACTAAAACGATCATAACCGCTTTAATGTCAGAGGGAAGCGCTTTCACCCCAGCAGCAATTGATGACGCCATACCGTCCGACCATTGGCTATTAATAATAGTATTGATTGGTAAATGGTCAATATAACTTTGTACTTGCTCAGCATTAAACCCTAAAACACAATAAACATCTTTCGACACTGATAGCGCTTGCTCAAGTTGAACTTCAATTAAGCTTTTACCGTCAATAGGCAGCAGTTGTTTCATCTGACCTAAACGTGCTGACTGTCCTGCTGCAAGCACCATTATGGCACAGCGATCATTTAGCGGCTTTGCTAGCACCGTCATATAGTACACATCATTAACATTGCTTAAGCTAGTTCATACATCAACCGTATGACTCCATATTATTATTACTGAAAATCAAATGACTACATAGTTACTAATATTGTAGCTAATATCAAACCAAGTTAACCATAGCGCATTAAAACCTCAACGAAATAAATGTAAATAAAAATGAATAGTTAGGCTAAATTAATCGCCAAAGCGAGATTCAAACCACAAGAGTTTTCAGGTACTCTACAATCACGCTACTGTTACCTTACTAATAACTGATGAAACATTTGAAAAACACCCTACTCGTCATATTTTTTATTCTGCTTTTAGTATTTGCCACCCTGAGTACTTGGGTTTATAGCCAAATCGACAGTGCCTTACCACAATTAGAGGGAAAACGGACACTTTATGGTTTATCAACCAGCGCCACCATAGAGCGTGACCAGCAAGGTATAGCAACAATTAAGGCTGATAATCGCCTAGACTTGGCAATAGCGACTGGTTTTATTCATGCCCAAGAGCGTTTTTTTCAAATGGATTTGCTGCGTAGAAATTCTGCTGGTGAACTGTCAAGTTTATTCGGTGAGGCAGCAATCGCTTATGATAGTGACATTCGTCGTCATCGTTTCCGAGAACGTGCTAGTGCTATAGTGGCTCAGCTACCCAAAGCCGATTTAGCATTAATTAAGGCGTACACTCGCGGGGTAAACCAAGGTTTAAAATACCTTAAAGCAGCGCCTTTTGAATACCTATTGTTACGTCAAGAACCCGTTGAATGGCAAGAAGAAGATACGATTTTAACCGTACTTAGCATGTACATTGATTTACAATATCAAGACGGTAAACGTGAGCGTACTCTGGGCTTATTACAATCGACATTAAGTCCTGAGGTATTCGCATTTCTAAATCCTAAAGGCAGTCGCTGGGATGCCGCCATAGATGGGAGTAAATTTCCATCATCGCCATTACCTAAAGCTCCATGGCCTTCTGCATCTAGCGAAGATCTGGCCCACTTACTGACTCATCCACAATTAACCCCGTCATTAGTTAACCCACTACCTTCAATACTTACCAGAGAAAAAGCACTTCAAAGCGAAGAGTTCCCAGGTTCAAATAATTGGGCTGTGGGCGGAGCGATCAGTTCAACGGGTAGTGCTATTGTTGCTAATGACATGCACTTAGGCATTAGAGTACCTAATATTTGGTTTAGGGCTTCTTTTGAGTATAACGCTGCTAATAACAGCGCTGTAAAAGTTACCGGTGCAACACTACCGGGCACCCCTAACATGATCATTGGTAGCAATGAACATATTGCTTGGGGGTTTACAAACAGTTACGGCGATTGGAGCGATATTATTGTGCTTGAAACAACGCCTGACAAAAACCAATATTTGACCCCCGATGGTTACCAAGACTTTATCAAGCGCAAACAAATTATCGCCGTCAAAGGTCAAGATGCGGTAAATATTACTGTTACCGATACCATTTGGGGACCAGTGATAGGTGAAAATGCCGCAGGCGATTTATTAGCATATCGTTGGATCGCACATGACAATGCAGCGGTTAATCTCGCCATTACTGGCTTAGAAACCGCTAAAAATGTCGAACAAGCTTTTGCTATAGCAGCAAGCACCGGCATGCCAGCACAAAATTTAATGGTTGGAGACAAACAAGGTAATATTGGCTGGACCATTATGGGACCTATACCGCTGCGCAGTAAAACCTTTGGTGAAACACCTACCTCTTGGGCTAATGGCGAGAATCAATGGTTGGGGATTCTACCTGCGGCAGATTACCCTAAGCTTATTAATCCGAAAGATGCCCGTTTATGGACCGCAAACTCCCGAGTTGTTGGAGGTGAAATGCTCAACAAAATAGGTAACGGTGGTTATGCCATTGGCGCGCGATCATCACAAATAAAGCACAACCTTAACGCTAAAGCATCATTTGATGAACAAGCACTACTCAATATAGCCTTAGATGACAGCGCCAAGTTTTTATTACCTTGGCAGGCGTTTATGCTATCTGAAGTTCTCACTGAAGAAATGTTAGCTAAACATAGCGATTGGCAGGAAGTAAAAAACATCATAGATATTGATAATTTATCTGCTAGCACAGATTCTGTGGCTTATCGATTGGTGAGAAATTTTCGGTTAAACATTAGAGATCAAGTATTCGAAATTTTTAATGAGAATATGACAAAACTTGATGCTGGCTACAGCTTTAGTACTATTCGTCATCAAATAGAAACACCGTTATGGCTACTCGTGAACCAACAACCAGATAATTTCCTTTGGCGTCAACATGAAAGTTGGCAAGCGCTATTTGCAGCCAGCCTTGAAAAAACCTTAGCACAAATGACAGAATCAACAACACTTGCCAACGCAACATGGGGCAAACAAAACATCAGTAAAGTACAGCATCCATTAAGTCGTGCGGTGCCCTTTATTGGTCAATGGTTAGATATGCCTGAAGTCGAATTACCTGGTGATAGTTATATGCCGAGAGTACAAGGCAAGTCATTTGGTGCGTCGCAACGTATGGTAGTCTCTCCAGGACACGAAGAAAATGGCATTTTTCATATGCCAACCAGCCAATCAGGCCATCCTTGGAGCCCATATTACGGCGTCGGACATGAAAGTTGGGTAAAAGGTCAAGCAGGAAACTTCTTACCGGGCCCAAGTCAATACAAACTCACTCTACTCAGTTATTAGGAAAATATATGACCACGTTAATTATTTGTTTATTTATCGCTGCACTTTTACCACTGGTTGCCAAAGTACCGATGGCATTTGCAATGCATAAGTTGGGACGTTACAACAATAACCACCCGCGAGCCCAACAAGCAGAGTTAACTGGCTTTGGTGCGCGAGCTTTGGCAGCACATCAAAATGCCTTTGAAGCATTGATTATATTTGCGCCCGCCGTATTATTGGCAATAGCGACAAAAAATACAGGCACCGTTATCGAACAGCTTGCTATTACCCACGTTATCGCAAGAGTACTTTATAATATTGCTTACTTAATGGATATTGCGACTATTCGCTCATTAATCTGGGCGGTCGGTATGGTTAGTGCTTTAGCCATGATTTTTCTTTGTCTATAAGTTCATTGCTAAGTTCATGGGGTTAAACTTTTTCTTTGGCTTTAAATACAAATAGGCATAAAGAAACGGTTGACTATTACAACAGGGTAGATACAGTAAAGCTATGCAAATGACAAAATTTAACTTTTTCTTTAACACTTTCTTTCTCTCAGTTATCTGAGCGAGCTTTGGGTTTTGGCATTTATAAAAAACCTCCTACTGGAGGTTTTTTCGTTTTTAAAGCAACAAAAATTAATAGCAAAATCAATTCATAACAACTTATTAGGAAAACGCGGTGAACGAAGCATTAGACTTAAATAAAATACGTGAAAAAATTACCCACCTCGATCAGCAGCTACTCGCTTTATTTGCTGAACGCCGCGCTCTAACTTTAAATGTTGCCAAAAGCAAAGCCCATCAAATTCGACCTGTGCGTGATCAGCAACGTGAGCAAGAACTCCTAATTCGCTTAATTACAGAAGGCAAAAAGCTAGGATTAGACGCTCATTACGTCACCAGTATTTTTCAAACCATTATTGAAGATTCAGTACTAAATCAGCAAGCCTACTTGCAAACATTAACTAATCCCAATATGCAAGAACCGACAGTAAGCGTAGCGTTTCTTGGTGATAAAGGCTCATACAGCTATTTAGCTAGTCATCGTTACTTTTCTCGTCGGGCCGAAAAAATTATTGAGCACGGCTGTCAAAGTTTCGCAGAGATCATGCAACAAGTAGAATCAGGTATGGTTGATTACGGTATGCTGCCAATTGAAAACACAAGTTCAGGTAGTATCAACGAAGTTTACGACGTACTGCAACATACTAACTTATCTATTGTTGGCGAAATTACCCAACCCATTGAGCACTGTTTGCTCACGGCAGTTAATAGCAAACTAGCAAATATTAGAACTATTTATGCACATGGTCAGCCTTTCGCACAGTGCAGTAATTTTCTTGATAAGCAAAGTGATATTCGCATTGAGTATTGTGAAAGCACGGCTGATGCCATGGCTAAAGTTTATGAATTGCAAGACGACAGTGTCGCCGTTATTGGCAGTGAAGAAGGAGGAAATTTATATCAACTGCAAGCCTTAGAAAAGTCTATTGCTAATCAAACCGAAAATCACAGTCGCTTTATCTTAGTTGCTCGCAAACCTATCGATGTTGCCGAGCAAATCCCAGCAAAAACAACATTAGTCATTGCCACTGGACAAAAGCCTGGTGCACTGGTTGAATGTTTAGTTGTACTGAAAAATAAAGGTATAAACATGTGTAAACTTGAATCACGCCCGATCCAAGGTCGTCCTTGGGAAGAAATGTTTTATATCGATGTTGAAGCAAATTTAAAGCATGCAACCCTACAAGAAGCCGTCAGTGAAATTACCGAACAAACGAATTTTATTAAAGTATTAGGCTGCTATCCAATTGAGCATATTAGCCCAACAAACGTCCCAAGTAGCGCGTTAACTTGAGATAATATTCAATGTTAAACTCATGATATTTGAGCTCTAAAAGGGCAATATAACTGCCCTTTTCATAATCAACACAATGCCATTAGTTCTCATCTTAAGCTCGGGTGAGCTCTGTTGCCTTGGTCTGGGCTGCCTTGGTCTGAGTTGCGTTACTTTAACCAATAATGCTAATTAAACGCCTAACGGCTTTATTGTCACCCAATAGCTCGCTAATAGTTGCTAAAAATACCCGGCTAAACGGCTACATTCCATCAACACTTGTATTAAGCTTTGTACTTAAAGCAATATCGCGAATAATTTAGCCAATATCATTTTTAATTAACGGGTTATAAAGCCCGTTAGCCCGACAGTTAAGTTTTCTTGCGACTTTTATATCCGACTATTGCAAAAATTAACAAAGCTAAAAAGAACATACCAAAAGTTGAACTGCCTTGGTCTGCTTCAATTTCTTCAGGTGTTAAAATAACTTGCTCTGGCGTTTTTATTTCATAAGCTTGATAAAAGTCACCATTTACTTGCCGTGCTTTTAAACTAACCACTTTACCTAACAATGTTTGAGACTCATCATCTCGACAGTAATCAGCACGAAATCTGACACTTAAATTAAAGGTTAAAGCTGAATTTTCTAACGATAAAGCTGCCGCACCTTTGTGTGGACAATGTAACTTTAAAATCATACCGTCAAAAGTTTTTATATCGTTTAATTCAGCGTATGGCTTGGCATCTAAAGTACTTTTGATACCAATAAATAGAAATAAACATGCGAATGCTAATGAAATGATTTTAGTCAGTTTATTCATACTACGTTAAGTCCAAATGAGTGTAGAAATATTCTATGTGACAAGTAAAACAAATTAAGCCGTGTTCTGCCTTATTTCAGATCATCATTTAAACGATTACTTGCCAATAGCAGCTTTCAAAAAGGCTCAGTTTGAAATAATTGATACTTTTTGGCTTTTTAATCGAAAGAATAAGGCACTTAACATTAAAATAAATAATATAGGCATAGCAGCAAACATCAAAGTAAACAGCATGTAAGGCGCAATTAACAAGGTTAAGCAGATAAAGCACAGCATAGGTAGTAATAGCCAAAAAGTATGCTCACTCGCACAAAGTCTAAAGCCTTTATGCATAAAAACTAATAAACATAAACTGACCAAACTTGCCGTGATTGCAGTAACTGAACCAGGATAATAATCAAGGATAAAATCGGTATGCGGGTGCAGAATACTCGGTACAGGAGCTAAATGGCCAATTTGCACTAACCAAACTAATGAGCCAGCCAATAAACAGCCAAAATTAAATGACCATAGTTTCTTATTCACATCAAACATCACATTACTCAAATTTATTTTTATTATTTCCCTCTGTTATATATCAAGTGCATTTTTTAATCAAGATGTATGAATTTCACACTAAAAACACATTAAACTGTTAGCTAGCCATAAGCTGTCGAGTATTGTGTTACCAGCATTCTGCTTCATCTACAGATCATAGATGGTGATAAAATAAAAAGGTCCATATAACATTGCTGCTATATGGACCTTTCGCTAAAAATTTTAAGTTTACTGTTAAACTTTATTTCACTTAATTTCTGCTTGTTGCCTTGCTATTTCTTGAGTTATCTCTTGTGGTGAGCCGGTATTTCGACATAACCAATAATAAGCGCCCGGCACAACAAATAAAGTAAAAATACTTGCTAATGATACACCCGCGAAGATAACCACACCGATCACCATTCGGCTTTCAGCTCCTGGACCTACAGCTAGTACTAATGGAATAGCACTTGTGACCGTGGTAAAGGTTGTCATCACAATAGGTCTTAAACGTTGTGTTGCGGCAGAGATTAATGCTTCCTCAAAGGCAATGCCTTTGTCGCGCAGCTGGTTGGCAAATTCCACGATCAAAATACCATTTTTCGCGGCTAAGCCAATCAACATCACAATACCTATTTGGCTATAGATGTTGAGGCTCATCCCCATCAACTTAAGTCCCGCTAAAGCCCCCACTAACGCTAACGGCACAGTCAACATAATAACAAAAGGATGAATGAAACTTTCAAATTGTGCTGACAATACTAGGTAAGTGATCACTAAAGCTAAAACAAAAATAAAAGCAATAGAGTTACCTGACTCTTGCAATAATTGCGACTGACCTTTGTACGCTACTTGTGCTTCTTCAGGTAGGTGCTCAGCTACAGCATTATTTAAAAAGTCTAAAGCATCACCTAAGGCATAGCCATTAGCTAAACTAGCAGTAATCGTGACACTGCGTAGACGATTAAAACGATTTAGTTGTGATGATGTCGCATTCTCTTCAATCGTGATCAAATTTGATAACGGGATTAACTTGCCACTAACCGAAGAGCGTACAAAAATATTGTCGATATCTTTTGGATTCGAGAAGTCAGTTTTTTCACCTCGAATAACCACATAGTACTCTTCACCACGTTCAACAAAGTTAGTAACTCGGCGCTGCCCCAACATAGTTTCAAGAGTTCGCCCAATATCCCCCACTGACACCCCTAAATCAAAGGCTCTGGTGTGATCAATTTTCACCAATAATTGTGGGTAAGTTTCTTTATAGTCGCTATCGATGCTGTGCAGGTTAGGGTTCTCTTGTGCTTTTGCGATAATAATATCGCGCCATTTAGCTAGCTCAGCATAAGTATTCCCTTGTAACACAAAGGCCACTGGTGAGGTTGAGCCTCCGCCACTTAAGCCCCTTCTCATCATGGCAAACGCTCTAACATCAGTGACTTTAGACAGCTCACCATTAATTTTGTCAATAAAGTCAAAGGTATCAATTACCCGATCTTTCCAAGCAGGCATACCAACAATGGCAATACCGCCGGTACCGCCGAAGCCAGGTACACGGACAAGCACACGATCGAGTTCACCATTATCTTGATGCACCAACAGTTTGCTTTCTATCTCCTGCATATTTTTGACATTATTTTCATAACTTGCCCCTTCTGCACCACGCATCATCACGAAGAAGTTTCCTCTGTCTTCTTTTGGCGTGTACTCTGAAGGTAATTGATAAAATAGGCTGTAAACAGAAAACAAAGACAAAATAATAACAAAAACAATCATTACAGGCTGATGAACACTATTTCTTAAGGCGCGTGAATAAGCGGCCTCAAGTTTGGCAAAACCTTTGTCTAGCTTTTGGCCAAAAGATGAGCTGCGCTCTTTATGCTTCAACATTTTTGAACACATCATCGGTGTCAGAGATAATGCCGTTAAGCTAGAAAATATAACCGCTGCGGCGATAGCAATCGCGAACTCCGTAAATAATCTTCCGACATTACCGGATAGGAATACTAAAGGAACAAAAACCGCGACTAAAACTAATGTTGTGGCAATAACGGCGAAGGCCACTTCTCGACCGCCTTCATAAGCAGCAAGTAAAGGCGTTTGCCCACCCTCAATACGGCGATAAATGTTTTCTAACACCACAATCGCATCATCAACAACCAGACCTATGGCTAAAACTAAAGCTAATAAGGTCAATAAGTTGATGGAAAAACCAAACCAAGACAACACCATCATTGAGCCAATTAGCGCAACGGGGACGGTAACGGCAGGGATCAGTGTCGCTCTAACATTACCTAAAAATAAAAATATCACGAGTACTACCATTAACATCGCAATGCCAAGCGTACTGTAGACCTCATCAATAGAGCCTTGAATAAACACCGATGAGTCGTAACTATTCGTGATTGTGGTTCCTTGTGGTAAACCATCACGAATAAGTTTCATTTCTTTTCGTGCTGACTTAACCACTTCCAAGGTGTTGGCTTTTGATTGCTTAATAATACCCAAGCCAACCATATTTTTACCATTGCCTCGAAACAGGTTTTCTTCATCTTCTGCTGCCATGCCTATTTTTGCGACATCACCCAGATAAACCAATGACTTATCATCATTGCGCGCTACAACCATAGTAGCAAAGTCATTTTCGGTTAAGTAACTACGTTCAACACGAATAGAAAAATCACGGTCAATTGACTCAACCTTACCAGCGGGTAGCTCAACATTTTCAGCACGTAACGTTTGTTCAATATCATTAACAGTCACGCCTCTAGCAGCCATAGCTTTGCGATTTAACAATACTTTCATGGCATAAGTTCTGCCGCCACCAAGGCGTACTCGTGCTACACCATCAACAACAGAGAATCGGTCAACAATGTACCGCTCTGCATAATCAGTTAGCTGAAGAGTACTCATAGTTTCACTTTGTAAAACAAACCAAACTATGGCGCTTTCATCATCATTTGCCTTAAAAACTTCAGGCGGATCAGCTTGCTCAGGCAAGTTGTTTAATGCCCGTGAAACTCTATCACGAACATCATTGGTCGCTGCGTCAATATCGCGATCAAGTTCAAACTCAATAGAAATATTCGAACGACCAACTCGGCTATTTGAGTTAATTGATTTAACGCCTTCAATACCGCTAATTCTATCTTCGAGTAATTGAGTGACTTTACTTTCAACTATCGCTGCCGATGCGCCAGGATATGAAGTATTGATACTAACCACAGGCGGGTCAATATCAGGATATTCACGCAAAGGTAAAGTCAAAAATGCGACAACACCAAAGGTAATTAACAATAAATTGATAACAGTGGCAAAAACCGGACGCTTAACCGAGAGATCAGATAAAATCACGATTTACCCCCTAACACATTAACCGCAGTACCATCACTTAGCTTTAAAGCACCTTCAATTACCACTTCTGAGTTGTTGTCTAGTCCACTGAGCACTTCAACAAAACCATGATAACGTCGGCCAATTTTGAATGATTTTTTTACCGCTTTACCGTCTTCAATCACAAAAACGAAATGCTCATCTTCAATCGGAATAACAGCACTTTCAGGTAGTTGTAGAACTTTTTCAACATTACGAACCACTTGTAGGTTTAATAACATACCGGCACGTAATTTATGGTCGCCGTTGGAAATTTCAGCTCGTACTTTTAAAGTACGGGTAACGGGGTCAATACGAGAGTCGATTGAGCTCACCTTGCCAATAAATTCCTCTGATTGATAAGCGGTATTGGTAGCTTCGATACGTTGGCCAACAGCGATGGTATTTAAGTAACGTTCAGGAATTGAAAAATCAACCTTGATAATACTTAAATCATCTAAGCTCGTAATAACGTCGCCTACATCCACTAAAGCACCAAGACTTATTTCACGAAAGCCTAAAACACCTGAAAATGGTGCTTTAATCGTTAAATCATCAAGCTTAATTTTTGCGCTAAGCAGTTGTGCTGCTATCGCTTTAGTTTTTGCCTCTTGTTGATCAACCAAAGATTTAGAGGTCGCTTTTTTATCAAACAAATCTTGAAAACGATTAAGCTGAGCTACAGACTCGGCAAGGTTAGCTTGTAGCTCTTTAACTTTGGCCGCTTCTTCTTGGCTATTCAGACGCACCAAAATATCGCCCTTTTTTACCGTATCACCATCTTGGAATGAAATATCATCAACCAAGTCAGAATATTTACTGGTAATTAAAACTTGCTCATTAGCTCTGGAAGTACCAATAGCTTCTACTGCATCTTTAAAATCAGCTAAAGCGATAACAACCGTTTTTACTGAAACGACACGTTGATTTTTTTCTTGCGTGATCTTAGTTTTAGGCCATTGTAAATAAACCGCCAAAACAACTAACATGGTAACAAGTAATAACAAAGGGAGGCGACGACTAACAGCAGACATAAAAGCTCTCTAAATTTTCTAAAAAATATAATAATATAACTATATCCTAGATACTGAAAACGCTCGATACAACTTAGCGTAGAATCCAAGGCTTTGGTCGCAAATTAGAAAAAATAATTAACTTTGTGATTATTAAGATATAATTTATTTACACACATACCAAATGACAGGTATTAGCTGTTTGGTATTACTTCATACATTACATTTTAAGGATTGAATTCGTGAAAATTATAGCCTCAATTATTGTCGTTTTGTTATTACTCAGTGGTGGTGCTCTTTGGTTTTTGGCCGGGGGCTCACTTAATGAGTATGTTAAAAGTCAAATAGAAACAGTTGGTACGCAAGTTACCGAACAGGCTGTTACGGTAAAAGCGGTTGATATCAAACTTACCAGTGGTGCTGGCAGCATTTTAGGCATCAATTTAGCAAATCCAAAAACTTACAGCCAACCTAATGCTTTTTCTTTAGGGGAAATGACACTCGACATTAACCTAGAAAGCTTAACTTCATCGCCAATTATCATTGATGCTATTGTCATTAAATCACCGCAAGCTTTCGTACAATTCACTGAGACCGGTGGTTCTAACATTCAAGATATTTTAGATGCCATAGAGCGAAATACACCTAAAACTGATACTTCAGTTGAAGAACCAGCAAGTAGCGCTAAAGAACCGAAAATTAAAGTGAGTAAAATCATCCTTGCAGGTACGGCATTAACTATAGATTTAAGTGCATTTGGCAATAAAGAACATAGCGCAACATTACCAGATATCACATTAAACAATGTTGGTGGTGACGAAGGCTTACCGGCAAGTCAATTAGGTAGTGAAATTGTTAAACAAGCACTATCCAATATTTGGAAACAAGCTAAAGCGACACAAAAGAAAAAGCTAGTTGATAGCGCAAAAGATAAATTAAAAGAAAAAGCAAAGAAAAAGTTAACTGACTTATTTGGTTAATCTAAGGCTTTTATCGTGCTAGCCTTTTGCAAAGCACGCAGCATAATAAAGCACCTTTTGGGCTCCTTAGCTATTAGCACTACGTTATTATCAGGTAGTGTTTTAGCTGAGCAGCTTGAAGTTAATCTTATGCTTGGTCAAATGTACAGTTTAGATCTTATTGCCGCCACCGGTAGTCATATTGATGTTGATTCCGCTAGCCATATTGATGTTGATTCCGCTAGCCATATTGCTGTTGGTATTGCTTGGCAAGAAAGTCCCAATGGTCAAGGGCAAATTCTCTTAAATCATGTTAGCCATAACTTTAGTGGTGAAGACAAAATAAAGTATTCGCTAAATATTATTTATGCACACTTTAATGGTATCGCGCTGTTTCGTCAGCAAAACTATACCACTACCATGAGTTTAGGTTTCTAAGGAGCCTATTTTGATGGCAAAGTCGGTGATAAACAGCTCTACCCTTCTGCCAGTATCGCCTTAGGGACTCGCTATAAATTATCTGACAATATAGCATTGATGACAGAGCTACGTGCTTATGCGACACTCGTTGATAAAGATGACAAAATTTTTTGCCAACAAGTAAATTGTAATGCTAACTTTGACGATTCACTTTGGACGGATAGCGCTATTACTGTTGGTATCGCGATTAAATATTAGTTAACCGCACCCTTAATTCATCCTCCAGTATTAGCTTAGAGCAAGCTTGGAGGCAATGTTCTGCTCAAATGTTAACTCGAGGAAAGTTATGGCTTCGTCAGCGCAGCAACTTATTTGTATTACTGATACTAAAGGAAAATATAACTACGTTAACCCCGCTTTTGCATTAGCCTTGGGGTTAGAATCGGCACAAATATCAGAAGAAAGCCAAGAAAGTTACTTTCATCAGGAAATGCCTAAACGTATTCTTAATGAAATTAACCGCACTTTAAAACAAGGCCTTTCATGGCAAGGAATTATTAGATACAACAATAAAAATAATCAGGATGTTTGGCTCGACACTTTTATTACCCCGCAGTACCAAGATGGAAATATTATCGGTTACCAAACCATTGCAACGCTTGCCAAAGCAAGATTAATTAAGCGTGCAACTCGTGTTTATGCAGCTATCAACCAAGATAATCGCTGGGCGAATTTAGAAATAACTAAAAATCATAAATTTACCTTTTTATTAATTGTTAGTGCTATTGCACAATATTTTATTTTCAGCCACTTTGGTATATACCACTCTATTTTTGCGGCCTTGTGTGCTGCAACTCCTGTTGCGATTTTTTGGCAAGATATTATTCCTACCGCCATCAGTGCGCAACGTATGCAATCAATGTTTGATTCATCTTCACGGAAGGTTTATTTCGGTACAGGTACCGCGAGTATATTCGAATTTAATTTTTCAATGTTAAAAGCAAAACTTCGGGCCATTATTGAACGCACTTTAGATACAACAAAACCGATGAATGCAGTGATGAATAATGTTAGTGCCGGCATTAGTCAAACCCGAGAAAATTTAACCACACAACAAGCTACCATAGAGCAGTTAAGCCATGCCATGCTTGAAATGCAAACGGCAACAACAGAAATATCAGCAAATGTTGCCACGGCAGCTGGTGATTTAGATGACACTTTTCGACATTGTGAAGAGGCTCAGCAAGGTATTTTCTCAACCACTGATAAAATTAAATCATTAGCGGGTGATATTGATCAGGCATCATCTTCAGCCGACAGTTTAACTCAATCAGCCAACAACGTTGGTGATTTAATGGAAGAAATACAATCTATTGCCGACCAAACCAATTTATTAGCCTTAAATGCTGCTATTGAAGCCGCACGTGCCGGTGAGCATGGGAGGGGCTTTGCCGTTGTCGCTGACGAAGTCAGAAATTTATCATCTCGAACACAAGATTCCGCAGAAAAGATCCATCAACGCTTATCCGTCATGTTAGAAACCATAGAGCAATGGGTTGCCTTAATGCTGAAAAATAAACAAGAAGCACAATCATGTGTTGAGATCGCTGAAGGCTCTAACCAGAAAATTGCTGACGTTGTCGATCGCGTGCAAAAAGTCACTGATGTTGCTAATCAAATAGCAACGGCGACTGAGCAGCAAAACATCACTTCGGTCACGATTAATCAATATGTTAACGACGTACAGCAGGCTATCACCCGTACTTGGCAGCAAACCGATATTGTTACTGATGAAATGCTAATGCTATCAAATAGCGTTGATAATATTACTAATGTTGCTAGTACCTTTATTCCGCCAAGTAAATAACTTCATGCAGATTAAACCGTAAAAATATGTCAATCTGAATCAACATCTTTAGAACAACCTCAACTTTCGGCTAGCGAAGTTGAGGCTTGTTACCTCTAGCATAGTTAACTAACTCCCCCCTAGATAATGAGTCATTGATATTCAAGTTGCTCAATAACTTAAGCGGTAAGCGAAGATCACCGCAGGTTAACATTACAATAAACACCATTAACACCATTAACACTTCATTTTATTCCATTATCAAGGCATAAGGTTTATGAATAGCGAGCTATTTGTCGATATTTTAACGCTGAAGATCGGTGAAAAGAACGTGTTGATAGAGTGCTGTGTATTCAGAGGTTAGCTATATAACCTGAACTCTAGATAATGAGTGCTTGATATACAAGTGAATCAAAAGCTTAGTTGGCAAAGTAAATGCTATAGCAAGCTGAACATCACTAATAGACACCATCAATGCATCATTTTAAGCCATTATCTGCGTTAAAAGGGAGTATTGAGCAAGTGCTGTTTATCCAGAGTTCAGGTTATTTAAAGTCATCAATACTGGCTTTTACATGGTTACAGCTTGGCTCTGCTAGTAGTCTAAAGGCAATAATCAGGTTCAATGCTGAAAAAGTTCAATCCAAATGATTAAAATACCGACTTAAGTAACTTTACTTTACACTAGGCTGCTATTAAAAAGCGGTTTCCCCTGCCAATATTTGATCAATATCACTTACAAGTAGAAAAACACAAAAACACAACATATTGTGTTAAACATTGATCGAGATATACATATATGTACCTTCAGCTTGTATGAAATAAAATAATATTTATTATCAACAAACCAATCAACTCGATAATAAAATAGCTTGCCATGATGACACTGAAAACCGATCGTGAAAAAAAAACTGCTGCTGAAATCAATTCGCTAGAAAATAAAACGGATAAAAAGCCTGAACTACAAGCGGCTTCACTTGATATATGGGATAAAAAGTATCGACTAAAAGATAAGCACGGCAACAATCAAGAAGCCAATGTCGATGAAACATTTTTACGTATCGCTAAAGCTTTAGCTGATATCGAAGTTAAAGATCAGGCGCAGTGGCAAGAAAAATTTCTTTGGGCTATGCAATCTGGTGCTTATCCAGCAGGGCGCATTATTTCTAATGCCGGTGCAGCAAAATTTAAGCCCGCTACCTCGACAATTAATTGTACCGTATCCGGTACCATTGAAGACTCCATGACAGGTATTTTACAACAAGTTCATCAAGCGGGTTTAACACTAAAAGCCGGTTGTGGTATTGGTTATGAATTCTCGACATTAAGGCCTAGTGGCGCTTATGTCGCAGGGGCTGGTGCCACAACATCGGGTCCGCTGTCCTTTATGGATATATACGACAAAATGTGCTTTACCGTCAGCTCAGCTGGTGGCAGACGCGGCGCCCAAATGGGAGTTTTTGATGTCTCTCACCCCGATGTTAAAGATTTTATTCTTGCCAAACGTGAAGATGGCCGGCTACGTCAATTTAATCTCTCTTTATTGATCAGCGATGACTTTATCAACGCGGTAAAAAATAACTGCGATTGGCCGTTAAATTTTCCCTTAACTCAGAAAGAAGTATTAGCCGATAATATAGATCTTAGTGATAGCACAACAGTGCTTTTTAAAACGAATCACTATCATAGCGACTTTATCAAGCAGCACGATTACATCCTAAACGAACAAGGTAAAATCGCCTGCCGGATTTATCAGCACATACCTGCGCAGCGCTTATGGGATATGATCATGAGCAACACCTTTGATTATGCTGAACCTGGCTTTATCTTGATTGATCATGCTAATGATATGAATAACAACTGGTTTTGCGAACAGCTGCGTGCCAGTAACCCATGTGGCGAACAAATATTACCACCACATGGTGCATGTTTACTTGGTTCAATTAATTTGGTCAAATTTGTCGAGCAGGCATTCACGAACAAGGCAGAATTTAACTGGCAGAAATTTAAAAAAGTCATCCGCATATTTACCCGTATGCTAGATAATGTTGTAGAAATAAATGGCTTACCGCTACCTGAACAACAACAAGAAATCAAAAGCAAACGCCGGCATGGTATGGGGTATCTCGGCTTAGGATCAGCTTTGACCTTACTAAAAATACCTTATAATAGCCCTGAAGCCGTTGCATTTACTGAAGAACTATCAAAGGTCCTCGCGATCACTGGTTGGCAAGAAGCGCTAAAACTTGCGAAAGAAAAAGGCCCTGCTCCAATCCTCAAACAACACTTTACTGTTGACCAAGCGATGCTCAATAAACGTCCCGAAATGCTAGCTGATGGCATTAAAATTGGCGATAGCATTACCGGTGCAGTATTACATGCAAAATACAGCCGTTACATGCAAAGAATTGCACAAGAGCAGCCGGAGCTTGTCGCACAACTTGCTGAAATAGGTGCACGCTTCACTCACCACACCTCTATTGCCCCAACGGGTACACTAGCACTTAGCTTAGGCAATAATGTTTCAAACGGCATAGAACCAAGTTATGCCCATGAATATCATCGAAATATTATTCGCGCAGGTAAAAAGTCGAAAGAATCTGTGGCGGTAACAAGCTACGAACTTTTAGCTTATCGAACAATGATTAACCCTAATGCACAAGCCTATGCAACTGAAGGTGAAGATCAACTCCCTAGCTATTTCACGGTTAGCGACAGTATTAGCCCTGAAGCTCATGTTGATATTCAAGCTGCAGCGCAGTATTGGATAGACTCTTCAATTTCAAAAACCATTAACATTCCAACTGATTTTGCTTACCAACAATTTAAGAATATTTATCTCTATGCCTACGATAAAGGATTAAAGGGGTGTACAACCTTTCGATTTAATCCTGAAGTTCATCAAGGAGTACTCGTTAAAGAAACCGATCTGGAAAAGGTCGACTATGAGTTCACGCTTGCTGATGGCTCAAAAGTAACAGCAAAAGGTAATGAAGAGATCCGCTACGACGGCGAAGTGCATACAGCAGCCAATTTACATGACGCCTTAAAAGAAGGCTATTACGGCAAGCTTTAAGCTGAACTTTGTATATAGAAGCGTCACGGGTATAAATAATCACGAGAGTAACAATGATGAAAGAGATAACACAAAATATTAGCGCGGCGAAAGTAAAGTCATCTGACAGCGATGCAACACTCACAGCAGAAAGTGCTAACAATAAGGTGATGGTAAATTTAACGGAAAAAACCAAACGACCTGAAATGTTAGTCGGTTCAACCTATAAAATAAAACCACCTATTTCAGATCATGCACTATATATCACCATTAATGATATTTTATTAAACCAAGGCACTACGCAAGAAGTTAGGCGACCATTTGAAATATTTGTTAACTCAAAGAACATGGAGTTTTATTCATGGGTTGTTGCCTTAACACGTGTAATTTCTGCAGTATTTCGTAAAGGCGGTGATTGCACATTTTTAGTTGAAGAACTCAAAGCTGTATTTGATCCTAAAGGTGGCTATTATCAACCTGGCACAGGTATTTTTATGCCGTCAGTCGTTGCTGATATCGGCCATGTGATTGAAACACACTTAAAAACCTTAGACATGTTACCTCAGAGTGAAATAGATGCTCATCAGCAAGCATTTTTGAAACAAAAACAACAAGCTGCAATGGCTGAGGATACAAATAAAACTGGCAGTAAAAGTGAAAACCATCAATTAAATTTTCCAGACACCGCAAGTAACTGTAAAAAGTGCTACCAAAAATCAGTCGTATTACTAGACGGTTGTTCTACATGTTTAAACTGTGGCGACTCAAAATGTGGTTAAGTGTGATTAAGCTAAATGACCAAAGTTAAGTGTCTATCAGCATAAAAAAATCGCACAACAAATTATTGTTGTGCGATTTTTTTTAATACTTTTATTTTAGCTACTTTTTAACTAAAAATTATAGCATTGCTGATATATCAGCGGTTAATGACACTTTTGGGCGTTCAATAATGCGCCCGATTTCTTTACTACCTTGATAGACCACAAAAGTTGGCGTGTAACGGATATTATGCTTTTTTGCTGAGCCATTAGGTTCAGATTTATCATAATCAAGTCCAATTAAGCGGTAAGATAATGCGCTATTTTCTGCCAACACCTTTAAAAATCTTGGCACTTCACGCTGACTATCATGACACCAAGAACCAAAATATATATCGATATGTAAATTATTTGGCCAACCTTTGATCACTGAAATTTCTTGCTCAGATAATGCAAATGCCTGATAGCTTTGCTGAAAGGCATCATAATCACGAATTAACTGCTGTTGGCTAATCTCACCTATAGCCATAGTGTTTTTTTCTGCATTACTATTAGCGCAAGCGGTAATGGTAAATAGAATCGTGATAATTAATAACATGGTGGAAACTGTTTTCATTTCATTCCTTGTCTGTGTCGTAATATTGATACTTAATATTTCTTCAGTTGATCTGCTTTTACCAACATTGCTTTACTTTCTTGTAAGAAAATATCAGCATAATCACCAAACCAATCAGATACTTGTGTAAACATGGCGGTAAAGGCTTGCTTATCATTTAACTGCACATCTTCCAGTAATTCTAAAAATCGATATGCAAAGCGCTTCATCATAGCAATATTATCTTGGTTGGCAAAAATAATATCTGTGTACAACACCGGATCTTGGGCAAATAACCGTCCAACCATAATCAGCTCTAAGCGATATATAGGCGAACTCATCTCGACTAACTGCGCAATATCTGCGCCTTCGGTCATTAAGTGATAACCATAGGCAATAGTGGAAAAATGTCGCATAACTTGCACCATTGACATTGCTTCGTCATGCGCATGAGCTTCAACAGGATAAATTTTAGCCCCCCATACTTGGAACTGCTCAAGTAACCAATGGTATTGCTCTGGCAAACGTCCTTCACAAGCAATGATGGTTTGCTTAACCAAACCGGTAACGTCAGGACCAAACATCGGATGCAAACCAATAACAGGCCCACGATGTACTTTCATCATCTCGTATAGCGGAGCTTCTTTAATGCTAGTAACGTCGGCTAAAATACAACGCTCAGGTAAGCTGCTTAGCTTTTTAATTACCATAGTGGTCAGTCGGATCGGCACAGCAACAATCACTAAACTAGCATCAGCTAGTATCTCTGCACTGTTTGGCCAGTCGGCTTGCTCTAGCGTTTGTACGTGATAATGAGAGCGGGTAAACAGATCAACAAAAATGCGTCCTAGCTGCCCTTCACCACCAATAATAACAACTTTATTGCAGTTAGGGTTCACACATCGATAGCCGCTAGCATCTTGACTAATGTAAGAATCTTGCATCAAACGACGTAAAATATCTTCAATTAGTTCTGGTGAAATTCCGGCAGTTATTGCTTGCTGACGACGAGCTTTAAGTAAGCTCGCTTCGCGCTCAGGAGCAAAAATAGGCATCCCTACCTCGCTTTTTAATAAGCCAACTTTTGTCGTTACAGCGCGACGTTTAGCTAATAACGCAACGAGCTGACCATCTATATCATCAATCTCATCACGTAGTGCACCTAATTGCTGCTCAAATGTAGCTGTGTTACTCATTGCTAATTTTTAATCCTATTCGTTAACTGTGCTATTAATTCTTTGCTTTAAAGCCACTTCAAGCTTATCACTTGCCGTTAAAATCAGTTGCTCAGTAGTCGCAAAATCAATACAAGCATCAGTAACAGAAACGCCGTATTCAAGTGCTTGAAATGGTAAGTCTGAGCTTTGATTACCTGAATTAATATTACTCTCTAGCATAATACCAATAATAGACTTATTGCCTTCACAAATTTGATTAAAAACATTCTCTGCCACTAACGGCTGACGACGGTAATCCTTATTAGAATTACCATGTGAGCAATCAACTACAATACCTGGCTCTAAGTTTTGCTTAGCGAGCTCTTGCTCACATAATGCCACATTAACCGAATCATAATTAGGTTGCTTACCGCCACGTAAAATAACATGGCCATCAGGGTTACCTGAGGTTTTAATTAGCGCCACTTGTCCTAAGCGATTAATTCCCATAAAGCGGTGCGAATGAGCCGCTGATTGTAACGCATTGATTGCTACCCCAAGTCCACCATTAGTGCCATTTTTAAAACCGATTGGCATAGATAAACCACTGGCCATTTCACGATGGGTTTGCGACTCTGTGGTACGAGCGCCAATAGCAGACCAACTAAATAACTCAGCTAAATACTGAGGGCTAATAGGATCAAGTGCTTCGGTAGCTAGAGGTAAGCCTAGCTCAGTTAAGTAAATTAACAATTCTCGCGCTTTACGAAGGCCGCTTTCAACATCAAATGAACCATCCATGTGTGGATCATTAATTAGGCCTTTCCAACCCACAGTTGTGCGTGGTTTTTCAAAGTAAACCCGCATAACAATATATAAGCTGTCTTGGTATTTATCATGTAACACTTTTAATTTTCGTGCATAAGCTTTTGCCGCTTCAACATCATGAACCGAACATGGCCCAGTAATGACTAACAAGCGATGATCTTGTTTATGGATAATATTCGCAATGATTTGACGTGCATTTTTAACAAACACACGACCAGCTTCTGGCAGTGGTAACTCTTCGCGCAAGGCATTAGGTGTAATTAAAACATCTTCGGCATTGACGTGTATATCGTTTAACCTGCTTTTGGGCATTGGGTTTTGAGCAGCAGTTGAAGTAGATTCTGACATAAGACTTTCCTGAATATATAGAGCAATAAATAGAGTGTTAAGTAAAGCAATTATGGTTAATTTAACAACTAACGATGACGCTAGAGATGTGACTAGCTAAAGTATGGGAGGTAATAATATCGATAATGCAGCTTATACATTGTATCCAAAATCTCAGTGTAAATTAAACTTTACTTTATTTGTACTGATTATATTACACTATAATTTTCTTAGGTACAGCCCTATTAATCAGTTTTTAACGAAAAAAAGCGCCGATTGGCGCTTTTTTCAATATGATTTATAAAAATCATCTTTTAATCATTTAACTATGAATAATACGATTGCTCACTAAATGATCAACAACAGCAGGTTCAGCTAAGGTTGAAGTATCACCTAGAGTATCAAGATCATTTTCTGCAATTTTACGTAAAATACGACGCATAATTTTACCCGAACGCGTTTTTGGCAAACCAGGCGCGTATTGAATATAGTCAGGTTTAGCGAAGCGACCTAATTCTTTGGCAACAAACTCTGTTAACTCCGCTAGTAAGGCGTCAGACTCTGTTGCATTATTCATCAAAGTTACATAGGCATACACCCCTTGACCTTTGATTTCATGTGGGTAACCAACAACAGCAGCCTCTGCAACGGCAGGATGCAATACCAATGCACTTTCAATTTCTGCAGTACCTAAGCGATGACCAGAAACATTTAAGACATCATCAACACGACCGGTGATCCAGTAAAAGCCATCTTCATCGCGTTTTGCACCATCACCAGTAAAGTAGTTTCCTGGATATTGGCTCAGGTAAGTTTGGTAGAAGCGATCATGATCACCATAAACACTACGTAATTGACCAGGCCAACTACCTGTCATCATTAACAAACCTTGGTTCTCACCCTCTAGGGTATTACCGTCTTTGTCAAACAATGCTGGCTTAACACCAAAGAAAGGCTTACCTGCAGCACCTGGCTTCATATCAACCGCTCCAGGCAATGAAGTAATTAAAATACCGCCGGTTTCAGTTTGCCACCACGTATCAACAATTGGGCAATTACTTTTACCTACGACCTCATAGTACCAATGCCATGCTTCAGGGTTAATTGGCTCGCCAACTGTACCCAAAATACGTAACGACGATAAATCAGCTTTTTCAACAAAGCTATCACCCACACTCATTAACGCGCGAATTGCCGTTGGGGCGGTATAGAAAATATTCACTTGGTGTTTATCACATACTTCCCAAAAACGACCTGCATCAGGATACGTTGGTACACCTTCAAAAACTAAGGTGGTTGCACCATTAGCTAATGGACCATAAAAAATATAAGAATGACCAGTAATCCAACCTGCATCAGCTGTACACCAATAAATTTCACCATCTTTATAGTCAAAAACATACTTATGGGTCATAGCTGCATAGAGCAAATAGCCACCACAAGTATGAAGCACACCTTTCGGTGTCCCCGTTGAACCAGAGGTATACAATATAAACAGTGGGTCTTCAGCATCCATCACTTCAGGCTCACAAGCAGCAGGAAACTTGGCTACTTCTTGCTGATAATTAACATCAACTTTATCATTCCAAGCAATATCACCAGCGGTTCTTTCTACAACGATTACCGAGTGAACATTAGGACAATCAACAATGGCTGCATCAACATTTGATTTAATTGGAATAACACGTCCGCCGCGAAGGCTTTCATCAGAAGTGATCACAACTTGACAGTCAGCATCGATAATTCTTGAACGAATGGCTTCTGTAGAAAAACCACCGAACACTACCGAATGCACAGCACCTATGCGGGCACAAGCTAACATGGCATAACCAATTTCAGGGATCATTGGCATGTAAATACAAACACGATCGCCTTTTTTTACCCCACGTGCTTTTAATAAGTTTGCAAAACGACAAACATGATCATGCAACTCTTGATAAGTAATTTTTTTATCTTCACTAGGGTTGTCACCTTCCCAGATAATGGCGGTGTCATTAGCTTTACTAACTAAGTGACGATCAATACAGTTATAACTAACATTTAATTTACCACCAGAAAACCATTTAATATCAGCAGCCTTCATGTCAACATCGGTCACACTATCCCAAGGCTTGTACCAGTCCAGAAATTCTTCTGCTTGTTGAGCCCAAAAAACTTCAGGTTGATCGATTGACTGTTGGTACATTGCATCATAAGTGGCTGAATCAATATAAGTGTGAGCTTTTGCTTGCTCTAATACGGGATAATGGCTTTTAAGTGCTTGCATGCTTAATCCTTCATTTTCTAATATCTAGTGGTTACTGATATGTCGAAGTAATGGTTTCATTCAACTATCATTATATTTTAACTTGCCAACATCATAGCCTAAGTTTTAATGTTGTAATACACCACTAAAGTCGAATATTTAGTAATTATTCATCATTATTTACGGTCAAATGATGACATAAGAAGTGGCTCTAATGCGGAAGGAAAATTGTAGCCCTGTACAAAATTTAGAGGCCAAAAACGTTTGTTTGAGGCGCAATAATCAAGCTAGCGTTACTTTTGATAGCGACGAAAAGCAAATAAAGAAAGCATTAAAGTAAAGATGGCAAGCGTAGTAGGCTCTGATACTTGAGTGCTTGGCACGCTAATATTCAGTGAAGCAAAATTGACTTCAGGTCTCGCAATACGGTAAGTAAAAAATGACTGAATATCTTTACCGGTAGGCACTCTGTGGTAATCACCAAACGCCAAAATCCCAAGATCTTTCGCACCATTATGGTAAGCCATATATTGCTCATAGGCACCATTGATATTATCACTGGTAAAGCCTTTAATCCCAAATAGTGCCGAACCTTCACTCATTGATTCACCTAAGATCGTCAAAGCGCTAACCAGGTCAATAAAAGCTTTTTCCGCTGGCTTGTAATAAGAATAACCGGATGCCGAATGATAAGTACCAAAGCTTGAATTATCTTCACTTACCTCATGTATACCACTGCGGTCATTAATTTTTTGGGTTAAATTAAATTGGGTGAATAAATTATCGACCATACGGCTACTCGCGAACATCCAACCATCACTGGAAGAAGACAAATAGTCCTGATATTGGTTTAAATTCATTGAACGCGTATAAGAAAGGTCAAGCCATTCATAGCCACTTTCATTATCGTAAGTAATGCCACCATCATGTAACTGTAGATAATCTCGCTCTATTAATGAAGCAGATACAGGTAACGAAATTAGACAGGAGATTAACAAAGATTTAATAAAACGACGGCAGTGCATTAATGGCATTCCTCTATATTTGATAAAAGCTAAATATTTAAATTAAAAAGAAACACTTAATCCATTAACATTTCAATTACAACTTACACACACCTTGTTACATTTGCAATGGTTATTTTTGCTTTTATCGCTACAAACTCCTTAACTTACATTACCTTACCTTATAGGAATGCTTATTAGCATTGAAGAATGTCAGCCTGATACTTGATGCAGCCAATAAACTGAGTTTTTTATAGCGAATAGTACAAGCAGAGCAAAATTTTATTTACTCTGCTATTTGACACAGTAATTACCTTAACCGCTCATAGCTATCATTACCTTTATTTAACATTAACCCCGCTTCATTACGGTACCACTCTTTTAATAGTTTAAATTGTTTACCTGCTTTGATACTTCGAGCGATTTTAACAATCATCATTGTCGATAGCGCAATCACTGAGCTAGTAATGAGTAACTCTTCTCTAAAACCTAGCACACTTAGCACAACCGGAGTCAGCCAAAGTAGATGCCACTTACCAATGCTACTGCTAATAAAACTATCTTTAAACTCCTCTGACGCCAACGCTTGCCAATTACTTTCAGTACCGCCTTTAGGATCAAGGTGTGAGACAAAAATCGATGGCTGAATACTTTCTCCCCAACTTTGACCTATCTGCCAAGCATCTGCTGAACATTGCTCATCAACTAAAGGTTGTTCCGATTTATTTACCCAACCTAACGAGATAACTTGGCCTGAATTTAACTTATCTAAGCGACAATCCACTAAGCGGTATGTCGATTTATGATCTTCCATATCAATAACGTCAACATAATCATAATGTGTTGTGGTCGTACTTACGTTGACATCTTTGACATAACTGTTGCCACGATTCGTAAAACCGGTTGTTTTACTTACATGTGTTTGTGTAGTTTTGTCTTTTTCATGATCATCAATAAAATAATGTTTCCATTGAATTTGCGCATAAACCTTTTTGCCACTTCCTTTGGCATTAAAGAAATTTTCATGAACATTACCAGCAACAATCTCTTGCAAACTTTTCAGTAGTTTTTTACGTTTTACTGCGATACTCGCTTGGGCCAACATTTCTTTGTGAATTTCTGGATCTATACCCATCGTTTGCGCTGCAGGTTGAAGATCTTGAGCAGCTGAACTTGCATGCTTTGATGGTGCGCCACATTTCGGACAAGCTTCAGCTGTAGTGCTGATAGTCGCATCACATTCCCAACAATTTATTAAAGCCATTTTACATCCTATTTACTAGTTAATTTGTTTAACCTACATATAAACTTTTCAAGTAGCGATTACACTTACGAGTAGGGTTTACGGAAAAAGAGCTAGCATCATCGCCATTAAAAGCCTATTTCCTCGAACAGTTTCATTAATCATTTATGCTGACAATTCTCTGTGTTGTTGAGGTAAATTTACCTCGTCATTTAGCAGCGTTATAGCTACGCAGTTGACGATAAAAACCGTAATAAATTTTTATAAATATTTAGAATAAAAAGGAGATGAATTTTAATGACAAATAAATAGGCGACTCGACACTCTTGAAAGTGAGCTATAAAAACAGGTAATAATTTTTATAAGTGCTGATGCGTTATTTATGCTGGAATGTAAATAGTCGTTAAAATAGCTAACGACACTGGTGATTTATTCAAATTATCAAGCTTGCGATAATATATACCCAAGCCACTTGAAAATGCAGTTTCAGCGTTAAGCTAGGAAATCAGCGCAAGGCACAGCACGCAGATAATGGTTATTCTCGATAATAGCTCCTGCATTATCCTAATGCCCCACATCCCTGTGGGAACCTTATCAAGTGCTGCACAGCTTTTTTGCTCCAGACAAAAGCTAAGTACATACATCCATGTATGCAACGCTGTACTGGTTTTCTAGCTTAGCGCCCGTAGGGCAAGTCGATAAAGGGTCATCTCCGGCGTTATTGATTTTAACAATGGAACAACCATTCCTTTCAATCAATGCCTTGGTGCTAACCCTTTTTCGACTTGCACAATCCTGCATTTGCAAGTGGTTTGGGTATATCTTCAACTGATGACAGCTGTGTTTTCGTTGTAGTACTAAGACCATGAGAGCTTATTGCTTTTTTCAATCGAACAACAAAGGCTTTTGCCTGATGTCGCTGCTCTGTTTTCACGTAAGTTTCAATCAGTAAGAGCGATAGTGGTAATTGCTTTTCAATATCCAGCACAAGTAGTTCATTTATAGCGAGTGTTCTCTCAAGTATTACTATCGCTGCTTTATATTGCTTTTGATTTAGATAACTTTCTACAATAGTTTTTACTACTTGTAATTTCTGCACACTACTGAGCTTACTTGTATTCATGGTATTTTCATAACCTTGCTCAAGCATAGGGCTAAGGGCATTTGGCTCTGCTTGACTGGGATAACGACTTTCTTGCTTTAAAATATTCGCTAATTGTTCAGCTACCGCTATAGCATGCATTTTTTCTCGATCGGCCTGCTGTGTTCTCTGTTCCGCCTCTTGCTGAGCGATCAAGGCTAGATTACGCTCTTGCTCAATACTGTCATTTTGTACGGCAAAAGACAGGCTTGCGACAATCAATATTACATACATTAACGCAAGTAATGGTTTTCGAATTAACCATTTTTTAGTTCGCTGCCATAATGAATAGCTGAGTTTAGTGGGATAATATTTAAGGGTTTTATGAATATCTGATTTAAATGCAGCAACCGTTGAATAACGATTATCGACATCAGCTGACATGGCTTTACTGATTATTTTCGCCATATCACTGACCATCGCCCAATGCTGGCTTAGTGTGAGCTTGAGACGGGCTTGGTTGACTATTAGTGGTTTAGCCCGGCCGGCCTGAATATCCTCAACTAACTCATTGATATTCTTTTTTTCCATATCAAATGGCGTTTGATCACTTAACAAAACATAAAGTAACACCGCTAAAGAGTATTGATCAGTAGCTAAAGTTAACGCTTGTCCTGTTAGTTGTTCAGGTGAAGCATATGCAAGGCTCAATGCGCGCAGGTAGCGCTTGACATTATCCCCTTCAGCTTCTTGTTCATTCGGGTGCAGCATTTTGGCAATATCAAAATCAAGTATTTTGACTAAACCATCTTTGTTTACCAATACATTAGCCGGTTTAATATCGCTATGCGCAATATTAATTAAATGGCTTTTAGCGATGGCATCACAAACATCTAAAAATAAATGAATGCGTTCAATAAAGTTCAATTGATGCTGTTGGCAATAGGCATCAATGGGCTGTCCTGCCACATACTCCATAATTAAATAGTGCAGCCCCGTTGGACTGGTACCGGCATCGTAAACTTGAGTGATATTAGGGTGATTTAATCTTGCTAAAATTTGTGCTTGGTTATGAGCGAGTTTTGAACCAACAACATGCACTATCGAGGGCAATAAAAACTTTATCGCCACTTGCTGCTGCATCATGCCATCATTACGTTCAGCTAAAAATACAATGCCCATGCCCCCTTCACCAATAACTTCTGTTAGGGTATAAACACCAAGCTTGCTGCCAAGTAAGTCTTGAAGTTGCTCATCACCCGTAATGTCTTGGGCTTGTTGAGCAATGAGCTCGTGCCATTGCGTTTTATCGTTATTACCAAAGTGGTTATTAAGCAGCGCTTTAAGTTCTTCAGCCTGTACAGGGTCACTAATATGCTGTTTGAGATAACTCACATGTTGATGTTGAGGCAAATCAATAAGCAAAGAAAAATGCTCGAATAAAGTAGTGACTGCCATTTATTGGCCTGCTTGCATATAACAGCATTTTATAGAAAGGCAGTTAACCAACATTTTATTTTTATTATCAATTACTTGTTTATTATTGTTGGTTTTATATAAGAGTTTAACTCGCTTTGCAAGCTAAACAGCCGCATGCTACTAAGATACCTAATCAAGGCTTTGGCTAACAACTATTTACATAGCAGCTATAAATTTTTATTTTATAACACTGAGCAGTGTGTTCATGAGTAATAGGTCATTAATTTTTCTGTTTTAGCGTATTGGCCGCTAAACCAGAACTGAAATTTAATAGCGATCAAGAAGCCACTAATTTGGCTCACAACAGGTCAGTTTATATAAGTAAAATTAATCGCTTTTTTCCGCTAACCCTGCTGCTCAGTTATTTGGTCAATTGCTGGTAGGTAATAGAGGACATTGATACTTTTTCCCCTGTTCTGACTTCTATGGCCTGTGCTTTTAAAATGATACCTTCGACTTTTAACATGATAATGGCAATTTTATCTCTGATCAGCTTTCTAAAGTGTACTTCAATTGATAAATCGTCGCTGAGCTTAGCTGTTTTAAAGCGACTGATAAAACCAAAGCCAGTATGCAGCTTTAAGGGTGTATTTACTGCATAAAACTCAACACTTTTAGTTAAAGAGTGCCAATAGCAAGTTAAGCTATACCCTTGATACTTGGTTGATAATATCAGGCTTTTCATGATGACAACCTTAATTTAAGCCATGATTTAGCAAAGGCCAAATCTTTTTCTGCGCTTGAGGTACTAATCGCCAGAATATCGGAAATTTCTTTTACGAGTAAACCGCCAAAATATTTTAGCTGCATACTTTGAGCTTGCCTTGGATATTCAGCTTCCATTTGTTGCAGTGCATTGCCTAAATCTAGCATTTTTTGATCTTGCTCTGAAAACTCAAAAGCAGACTCTTCCCCTACATCATCCAAAGTTGTCAATTCTGCTTGGCGTTTCTGGGCAGCATTCTTTCTTGCTTGGTCGACTAAAATATTATGAATAGTACGAGCAACCATAATAAAAAACTCTTTACGATGACGAAAGTACTCACCATTACTGTTTTCAAGCTTTATATAAACTTCATGAACAATTGCAGTAGTTGAATTGATATGCTCCTCAATACTACTTTGACCAAACTTATCAGCCACTTTCAATCTTTGCTTTGATGCCAATTTACGCAAGTGATCATAAATAAGCACATATAAGTTTTCTTGTGATTGGCTATTGCCTTCTGCCCAATCGACAATAGCTTGGGTAATATTTTGTTGCATCATTCTTCCATTAAAAATAGTTAACCAATTGTACTCATTGCTTAGGTACGTTATCGACTCTACATTAAGTTGTGACAAAGACCGCTTATATTTAAAAATACTAGGGGCTGTTGATCTTTGTAGTACATATATCAATCAGCCCACATTGGTAGCCACATCATAGTAAATGCTAAAGCGAGCATTGAATGATAATTTCGTTCAAGCTTTTCATACCGCGTGGCTATCCC